>Ga0209676_1000114_pt1 | contig 207416 bp, 192 predicted proteins | sample AraplaCvi_mLB_r2_FD_184282 | JGI IMG/M metagenome (GOLD analysis project Ga0209676, IMG submission 184282) | Arabidopsis root microbial communities from North Carolina, USA - plate scrape MF_Cvi_mLB_r2 (SPAdes) (version 2) | ecosystem: Host-associated > Plants > Roots > Endosphere | place... | reverse complement strand
GTACTCAACGATCTGTCGGACCGCCTCGATCTTGAACTCATCGGTGTACCGCTTCGTGCTCATAATCACCTCCGCCTAAGCCATAGTTTATGGCTGCGAGGTGTCTACGGAACCTTGGGCGATTCACTTGAATAGCGAGCTTCGTCGCGATTTCCTCGCTCGCTCCAGTCACATACTTCGTACCAGTAGAAGCGAGCTCGGATGTCACCGCCGAGACGCATTGATTCTGGTAGACAAAAACCACTTTGCATCGCCCTCCACCTTGGCGCTCACAGTTCGCTGTTGCCTTGTCGCGGGCCTCCGCCTCAGTCAGCTCGCTTACCGAGGCCCCCCTCCTCGCCTGCGATTGAGCCAGCAAGAGCTCCCCAAGTCTTGATCCATTCCCCCAGCGGGCGGGGCGGAAGCGGCACGGATGAGGACCCGCTCGTTCCTGCGCCTTGCGCACCGGGAATCGGAGCACAGCCCTGAACACCTTGGCCGCCTATCGGGTACATGCCCGGAGGACATCCTCCCTCTGCATGGGCGGTCGAAATGCTGAAGTACATTACTGGCAATAGAGCAACGCACAGAACACGAATATGCATAGAAAGCCTCAATCTCTCTCGTTGTTTGCCGCCCCGCGCTGTCCTGTACTTGGAACAGATTCGCCACCAAAGCCACTTCGACGGGAGTCGCTAGCGTGAGAGTTGCTGCCGCCCAGCACAGGAACAGACGGCATGACAGCACCACCACCACCGTGCGAGCCCGGCGGCTGACCCTGCGGGCCAGGCGAAGCGGCACCTGGGCTGCCACCTATCTGCGAAGATGCCATGAAGGTGCCCAATGTGCCCTGGAAGAACATCGCGGCCATTGGGGGCGCAGTCAGGATCAGGGTCGTAAGGATCAAACCCATACCACCCTGCTGCAGCGCCATGCTGCTCATGCCTTCGGTCAGATTCGTGCTTAGCAGCGCGCCCAGTGCGGCCGCGCCCCAGAACGAGGCAGCGACGCGGGCGACCATTTCCATCGCAATGCCCGTCATGGCTGCAAGCACGGCCATCGAGAACATCGTGCCGATGCCATAGAACAGCCAACGCTGGAACAGTGATTAGGTCTGCTCGAACAAGAGGCACAGGATGAACAGCGGGCCAAAGCCGATGAACATGGCCATCGCGACTTGGTACAGCAACAGCATGGCACCGGCAGTGACGGCGGGACCGCCCATGCCAAGGCCGATGAACCACATCGCACGTGTCTTTGCACTATCCAGCGTGACGTCGCCCGCCTCGTCCAGCACGCTTACTGACGTCAGCGCCAGCTGCATGTAGGCCAGATTGCGGTCGATCAGTTCTTCGGCCGTATCATCCTTGCCGGTCACCACGTAGGTGATCTCGTCTTGGACGTCCTGGGTCAGGAAGGACTGCAGATCCCTGCCGAACATTGCCATGGACGTGGCCACTGTGACGATGAGCGCCGCGCGCGCCATGTTCGTGGCCAGCGCCGCCATTGAATCGCGACTGCGCCCGGTCACGATGCGGAAGCCCTGGATGAGCACCCACAACGTCATCAGCACCAGGGCGATCGAGCCCACCCAGGTCATCATGCGACCCAGCACACCTTCGCCGAAGTTTGCGATTTCCTCACGCAGGTACTCCAGGATCAGCTTGAAGAACACGAAGTCGCCCACTGAGGCGAACAGCGTTCCGTGCAGCAGATCCCCGACCACCACGCCCTGCATCATTCCCTGACTCATCACATCACCCGCCCCGCATCGGGGCCCTGCTGGAGTGCTTTACGCACGTGGTTCACTTAGAGAGCGCGGTTTTCAACGCGGCAGCCTTGATCACGGTGCCAAGTGGGTTGCTCTCGCCTTTCAGTGCGCGCTCGGTCAGGTTGCGCTGGCGCCCCTGCAGGGCGGCAATCTGCTGGTCATACACTTTGATCTTGGTTTCCCATTCCTTGAACGCCTTGTCCATGGCGAGCTGGCTGGCAGTGTTGTTGGAAATATCCTCCTGCAGCGCACCTTCGTTGCGGAACGCGTTGCGGATGTTCCGAAGCTGCCCCAGCATCTGCTCCATTGCGGGCATCGACTTGGTCACCACGTCCACGGTTTCGTTGTACTTCTTGTTCTCAAGCACCTGGATGTAGGCGCAGATGGAGCGCTGCTGCGCGCCGATGTCACCACCCGGACTAACACCCAGCAACGACATCAGGCCTTCCTGGCTGACCATCGAACCACCACCGCACTTCTCGGCGACATTCCAGGTCTCGGGAATCCGGGTAAGCACCGGCGTAGGCGGCATCAGGGGTGAAGCGATGATCTGGTACCAGTTCTGCAGCCTGGAAATCCAATTCTCCACCGTCTTCATGTACTGCCCGGCCGTCTCACTCCAGCGCCCAGCCTCGGTCACGTACTCGCCCGCAGACTTGTATTCCTGCAGGAAGTTCATGATCCAGTTGGCCGGGTCATACACGGTCATGGCCTGGGCCTGCTGCGTACCGGTGCTGAAGCTCATGCCCAGGGTCAGCATGGCCGCGAACAGCGGCGCCAAGCGCCGACGACGCGGCGCGCTCTTTCGGGTTTCAATGCCCATGGCAGTTTCCTTATGCAGTTCGGTGATGGTTTTCATGCCGCCTCCCCCTGGTCCTGGTCCGCTCGCTTGCCCGAGCCCTTTCGATTCTTGTAGAACGCGTCCAGCCACTGGTCCGGGGTCAGCTCGTCCACAGTGACGTGCGCGCGAGCCGCAGCGGTCTGCAGAACGCGGTGCATCACGTCGATGTTGTCGGTGGACGCGGAGATCACCGACAGGATGTCGTCCATGCCGCGCAGGTTGAGCTGGCAGACGCTGGAGGCGTGGCCCTGCTTGACCAGGAAGCAGCGCGAGCGCTCGTCCAGTGCGGTGACAACCCGGAACTCAGCCTCGGTCAGCTTGAGGCCATCCATGTAGTCGCTCTTGCTGGCGTTCGGGTTCGGCAGCAGGATCAGCGTGGCCGTCTGCTCGATCAGCGCCGCGGAGATGTCGCTCTTCAGTGCGTCTTCCGGGCTCTGCGTGGCGAAGATGCCCAGGCCGTTCTGCTTACGGATGGTCTTCTGCTTGTTCTTGGCGAACTCCTTCAGGCCACCTTCGCCATCCAGGATTTTCCAGAATTCGTCCATCACGTAGATCAGTGGACGACCGTCGATCAGCGACTCCAGGCGGTGCAGCAGGTAATTGATGACCGGCACGCGCACTTCGGGGTTGTCGATGATGTCGGTGTAGTCAAAGCCGATGATGTTGGCCTTGCTCAGGTCCACGGTATCGACGGGATTGTCGAACACCCAGCCCAGCGAGTTGCCCGCCGTCCAGCGGCGCATGCGCGCGTAAAGGCCATCGTCGCCCATGTTGGGCAGGCTCTTCTGGAAGTTGGTCATGCTGCGCAGATGCATCGGCGTGTCGAGCATGCTCTCGACCGCGCGGTAGATGTCCTCTTCCTCACGCGCGCTGTATTCACGCTTGCCAGCCAGCACCTTGATCAGGTCGGCCAGGAACTGCACGTTGGCTTCGTTGCTCTCGCACTGGAACGGGTTGAAGCCCGTCGGCGCGCCGTTTTCAAGGGCCAGATAGTTGCCACCGCAAGCGCGCACGAAAATTTCCGCACCGCGGTCCTTGTCGAAGAAGAAGATGGTCGGAGACGGCTCGTACTTCTGCACCTGGCTGAGCAGGAAGTTGATCAGTGCGGTCTTACCCGTACCCGACTTACCGATCACCATGGTGTTGGCGATGGCCTTCTCACCCAGCGAATTCTCCGACGGGTGTGTGGCGTGGAAGTTGAAGTAGTACGGCTGGCCGTTCGTGGTCTGCAGCGTCGTCACGCAGTCGCCCCACGGATTGTTGTGCTGTTTGCCGGTGGCGAAGTTATGCAGCGGCGACAGACCGAGGAAGTTCAGCGAACTGACATTGGCCAGCCGCGTCCGATAGCGCCAGTTGCCCGGCAGCTGCGAGTAGAAAGAGGATGTGACAGCCAGATCTTCCTTGGTGGACACGAAGCCGGCATTGGACAATTCAGCGCGCGTGGTGGCGACGTTCTGCGACAGCTTGGCTTGGCTGTCGCCGTACACGGTCATGATGAAGTGGTACTCGCCCAGCACGAAGTTGCCCGAAGACAGCTGATCCATCGCCTGATCAAGCTCAACGATCTGACTGACGGCCTTGTCGCCCGAGGAAATCATCATGCCCTTGGTGCGGTCCAGCACCTTCAACGCGTCCTGGCGCCCCATCGGGCTGAACGAATGGGTGATGACGTACTCGTAGTCCAGGTATTTCAGACCATTGAGGATGCCCGGGTACGTACCCTCGGCATACTCCTTGATGTTCAGGATGGCGCCGAAGTGGTTGGCGCCATTGGGGGTATTGATGACGAAGTCACCCGTCTTGGCAGAGAACATGTGACGGCTGACCGGCAGATAGTCCTTCACCGGTGCCGACAGCACCGGCACCGGCTCGTCGATCCGGTTGATCAGGTAGCCGAACAGCTCCAGCGTTTCGGAGAACACCACGCCGTTCTTGGCCTCATACATGCCCAAGCGGTACGGCGCATAGTCGCGGATGACGGCCTCGACGTTGCCCGCCAGCTCCAGCAGCTTCTCGACCGCCTGCTCCTGCTCGGCGCGCAGCTTGTCGATGTTGGCTGATTTCTCGACGAAGCGCTTACCGGCAACCACCGGACGATAGATCATCGTCAGGTACAGCTCGTTCTGCATGATGCGCTGCGAGGACAGCATGCCCATGTACTGGTCGGACACGTCCTGGTTGAAGCGCTGTTTGAACGCGCTCTTTCCCTTCAGCGTGCGGCGACGACGGATGTCATGCACCCAGAACGCGACATTGACGAAGTCGGGTGCGCGCAGGGTCTGCAACAGGCGGTTGAACGTGTTGTGCCTGTGCTCCAGCTCCCATTCCTCACGACCGACGAACGGAAGGCCTTCCAGATGCCAGGTCAACAGGAAGTCGCCGCCCGTGGTCTTCACCACGTTCGGGGCAACATGCGACGACAACGGAATGAATTCGCTGATGGAGGTGTCAGGACTGAACATTCGACTGCTTCCAGAAAGGTACTGCCAAGGGAGTTTCGTCAGGAACCGACGGGCGGTGCGCGCCCGCCGGCTCCAGGTCGGCCCTCAATCCATGCGGGCCGGCTTGTCGCGGTAGTGATTCGGGTTGAACACCCACATGCCATCGTGTTCACGCACGTTGCGAACCCTCAGCTTGACCATCAGGCGCAATCCGAGCAGCCGGAAGATCATCTCGTCACGCTTGGCCATCTGTCGCATGATGAAAACAGCGACAGGAATGGTCAGCAGGAACCAGAAGTTCGTATACATGCTGAGCAGCAGCAGACCACCGGCCACCATGAAGAATGGCAGGTAGGGCACGCCCAGGAACATCGCAGGGCGGGTGCAGCCACGAAAGACGACGTTCTTATGCACCGTAGAACTGAGCAACGTTCTTGACGACCATCAGCGCCATGCCGCCGTTGCCGCTGCTTGCGGTGCATTCGCTGAATCCGTCGCCCAGCAGCATCTTGGCGATCTGGCCAGCCGCGCCGATCAGAACACCACCGATCAGGATCGGTGCGACATCGCCAATGCGCTTATGCGCGAAGGCAATCTGGTAGCCGGCGAAGATCACCGCGATGGTGACGACGGCGATCGACGCCATGTTGAGCAGGCCGTTGATGCTGCCGAAGAAGCCACAGACCTTGCCATCGGTGCCGCCGTAGTTCGTGTTGTTGGCGAATGCCTCCGGGGCGAGCACAAGGCCCGCGAATGCAACGGCCATCAGCATGGTCTTCAGCGTGCGCTGGGCCTGTACGACGTCGAGATTGAATCGCTTCATGGATGGATTTCCTTGTTGATGGACTAACACAACTGAATCGACCGGCCGGGGGACCAGTCGCACCACGACTTCGTCAGAACACGAAGGCCGCATCCCCTGCGGGAATCTGTTGAACCGGTGCGGCAGGTGCCGCCGGTGCGTTGTAGGCATCGCCAGGCGCCGCAGCCGGCTGGCTGCGCTCGCCCCAGGGACGAAGCATGACGGGCGCCTCATTGCCGCCTGCGATCGCGCCCGGCAGCTGCTGCGGCATGGCCTGGCCGGCCTGCGCCGGCAGGGCCTGGGGCAACTGCCGCGAGCCACCATCAGCGGGCTGCGATTGCGAATGCGGCTGTATCGCACGATCCACCGAACCCAGCACGACCCGCGACAATGCCTGGTCGGCAATGTTCAGCAGGCTTCCGCGCGCCATCGCCCCGGTCGAGGGGTAGACGGTATACGCGCGCGCAGGGTCATTGCTCGGCACGTAGACCGGCGCAGTGTTCTGCGCCACGATCCTCGCCTCCATCGGCGAGATGCTCTGCGGGTGATGTTCGATCTTGACCGTGCGGCGCTCACCGCGGTTGACCACGTCGATGGGCGTCACGCCATTGCTGGCAAACTGCTGACCCCGGCGCATCGAATCGTAGATCTTCTGCACGTAGCCGTGACGGAAGCCGGTCTCGAAATTGCCCGAGTAGTAGCAGCTGAAGGACTTGCCCCAGTCCTGCCCCGAGCGCTTGTAGCACTCGGCCAGGATGCGTGAACCGGCCTGCAGGTTGGCACACTGCTGGAAGGCCTTTTCGTAGGAATCCAGGCCGTACCTGCCTAGGTTGTAGCGATTGACCTGGGCCAGGCCGACCGAGAAGTTGTAGCCCTTCTCCTCCAGCATGCGCACCGTGGCCAGCGCCTCATCCAGCGCCTTGGGTTGGCGCACCAGCGCCCCACCCACGACACCGATGGCGTAGGGATTGCGAGAGGATTCGACGTTGATGACGTGCTGCATCACGTCCATCGAGACGGCCATTTCCGGGCACGCCATCATTTCCAGACCTGGGAGCATGACTCAGCCCTCCTGCCCCTGGGCACGCCCAGGATTGAAGTCAATGCCGGTGATGTAGCGCGCACCGGCATGCGCCTTGATATGTACGACGATGTCGATGGTCATCATCAGCAGACGCTTGATGACGTTGAATTCCAGGCCGGAGCCTTCGGCTGACGCCTTGACCATCAGCGCCAGCTGGTCCCAGGTCTGCTCCGGGCTGCCGGCGTGGCAGCTCGTGATGGAACCGGGATGGCCGGACGCGCAGTTGCGGATGAAGTAGAACGCTTCATCGCCGCGCAGCTCGGCGAGGATGATGCGTTCGGGCTTCATGCGCAGGCAGGCTTCCATGCAGCTCTTGGCGGTGACGTTGCTGGCGCTCTGCCCGCCCTTGGAGTACAGCAGATGCACTACGTTGGGCTGGGTCAGGAACAGCTCGCGGGCATCCTCGATCGTGACCAGGCGCTCGCTGTCAGGAATGTGGTTGACCAGCGCCTTCATGAAGGTGGTCTTGCCGCTACCCGTAGCGCCGGACACCACGATGTTCTTGCGGTACATCACCGCGCGCCGGAAGAACTCGGCGTACTCGCGGGTATGTCGCAGCTCCAGCAGCTCGCGGTCCTGCTCGCTGAGGCTGCCGTCCTGTTCGAGGATCTGGGCGAAGAACCCGTCCTCGTGGTACTGGGTGAGCGACTTGGTGTGCTTGGACGGCAGGCGGATGGTGATCGACACCTTGCCTGCGTCACACGCCGGCGGAATCACAAACTGGGCGCGCTGCCCGGTCGGGAAAGTCAGCGACACGACCGGATCGGCGTCAGTGATGCGCTGGCCGGTGTTGCTCTCGTTGACCACGGCCGTGCAGAACTGCCGCGCCCGCTCGAAGGTCAGGCCCGGCACATCCACGCGCTGCCACCCTGCCCGCGTCTCCAGGTACAGCTCGCCCGGACGGTTGATGCAGATTTCCGTCACTTCAGGCGAGGTCATGTACTCGGCGATGCCCAGCACTTCGTACTGATAGCGCAGGAAATCGCTGGAGACGAGGGCGAGGGGTGACACTTCGGCGTCCATGGTCGTTCTGTCGGTTACCGGCGCGGGTTGAGCACGTTGGTGAAGTCAACGTCCTTGGCGACGTAGACGTTCACGATGGTGCCCTGGTTGATGGTGACCGTGGGCGGACGGCGGTTGTCGCTGAGCGCCTCATTGGCCAGGCGCTCCATGGTGCGCGCGGTGGCACTCTCATAGGGCGACTGCACGGCGAAGCCATTGCTGCCGACGGTAGTGGTTTCCGGGCCGTGCTCGGCCGCCGCGTACTTGAACGCGTCGGCGATCAGGCTGACCATCAGCGCCGAGGCAATGCGGCTACCCCAATGCGCGCTGTACTGGCCGGGATGACCGGCACCGCCCAGCTGGTCCACGCCAGGGCTGGACATGGCGACGTCAATGCCATTGGGAGTGGTGACGCGATCCCAGATGACTTCCACGCGCTTGCCCTTGGGGCCGCCAGCATACGCACCGTAGATCTTCGAGCCCTTCGGCAGCAGCAGATTGCGCCCATTGATCGAGTACACCGGCTCGGTCAGGAGGCACGAGGTGTAGCCCGACAGGTCGGTGATGATGCGGGTTTCAAGCACGCAACGCAGGTAGGTACCACGAACGAGCAGCGCGTCCGGGCTGCGGATGAAGGACGCGCTAGAGACGTCTTCCACATCCGGACCACGACGCTCCTTCTGTTGCACCTGCGCCTGAGGATTGGCCGCCTGCATCGCGGCCAGCATGGCCTGGCTGTAGTCGGTACCCTGGCCCTGCGGTTTGGCGCCCGGATCACCGGCACCGAAACCGGACCCAGCGCCGATACGGCGATCAAGCAGCGAAGGGCCTCGCGGTTCCTCAGCTGCCTGGCGCATGCGCGCACGATCCGCATCCTGCAGGCTGACCATCGGGATGTCCTGCTGAGGTGCTGGCGGCAGCATCGGGATGGGGGCAGTACTGTCCACCGGCGGCGGTGCGGCGGTGGGCGCCGGTCCAACCGTGGGCAGGTCAGGCGTGGAAACGCGCGATTCCTGGCGGTCTGCCGTCGCTGCGTTCTTGTCGTCCTGCCCCTTACGGAACAGCAGGAAGCCCATGGCCAACAGCAGGACGACGATACCGCCGAGGAACATCAGTGCCTTGCGGTTCAGCCGCTGCTCCTCAGCGGAACGGAGCTGCGGAGCGGCGGCATCCAGATTCGGTGCCGATTCGGCGTTCTGGTTGCCGAAGTAAGGATTGGAGGACGTCTCCGAGGACGCCACGCCGCCATACGGAGCGTTCCCGGCCTCGTTGGCGTTGTTGGGATCGTTGCCGGGTGTATTCTGCTGGCTCATTTCTTCACGTTCCTTCGCAGACCAACGACGTTGTCGCCGTGGCGGATGACCAGGTACGGGTACGTCCCGTGCACGATCAGCGTGTTGCCCTCAACGGTGGTGTTGACCACGAAGTCCTCACCGTATTCCTTCTCGCGCCCGAAGACTGCCGGGAAAATACCGGTCTTGTACTCCGGCGAATTCGGCAGCTTGAGGTAGGTGAAGCGGCCGTCGTCGTAGGCGTGCACCGGAATCAACCACCCCATCTTCTTCGCCTTGCTGGTCGAATAGGAGTAGTTGAAGTTGTACTGGCGGTCCTTGGCCAGTTCGGTGCTCAGCAGCGGCTTGGCCTCTTCTTCCACCGCCTCCTGGGCCACGCCGAACACGGTCTCGTTCGGGTAGACGAACTCGATCTTGTACTGCACGCCGGCACGGCGGGCCTGTTCCAGCTGGCGCCAGTCGGTCGCCACCACCTTCAGTTCGAAGATGTAGGAATGGGTCTCGGTGCGCACCATCATGTTGGTGTCGACGTCGACGTTCTTCGGCTTGAGGTAGAAGACGTTCTCGCGACGGGTCAGTTCCCAGCCACTGCTGAAGCCGGTGCTGTAGTCGAGGATCTTCTCGTTCGGACTCAGCTCGATCTGGGTGGTCAGACCCAGGCCGGTACGAACCGGGTAGATCCGGTCCTTCTCATACTCGTATCGGTCCACTGCCTGCGCCATCGCCGCGGTGGAAAACACCAGCGACAGCAACGACAGCAGCGCCAATGCGCTCCCCCTGACTTTTCGACTACTCATCGGTTGCTTGCTCCATCAGCATTTCCGGTGGATTGGTTCTGTGCGTGGTTCATCAGCCACCCCGCATCGGTTGCGCCTGCGCGGGCTGCATGCCCTGCGGCTGTCCCTGCATCGGCTGCGCCTGCTGCATCGGCTGGCCCTGCATGGGCTGGCCCTGCTGCATGGGCTGCCCCTGCATCGGCTGGCCTTGCGGCATCGGCTGACCTTGCGGCATCGGCTGGCCCGTGGCCGGATCGACCATCGGCGCCGCGGCCGGGCCGTTCGGGTCATACATGCCCTGTGCCTGTGCTGCAGCCTGCTGCGCCTGCTGCGCTGCGTCCGCCTGCTGCTGCATCGCGCCCTCATCGGGCACCGGCACGCCGCGGGCGTAATCGTTGTCGACGCGGTACTCGGTGACCTGGAAGGCCAGCGGGTTAAGCACGCGATCCTGTTCGGACAACGCCAGGTTCTGGTTGTACTCGAAGCGCATCGTGACCAGCTGGTTGTCCAGGTAGGTCGAGACACCCGTACGCTTGTCCAGCAGGCTGCGCTGGATACGCACGGACGCGCCTCGGAAGCTGCCGTTGGCCTGGGCGGCCAGCGGCGTGATGCTGAGGATCTTCACGCGGATGGCCTTGCCGCGCCCATACATCACGAACGGGTTCTGCGGATTGTTGCCCGCGTAACGCTGCTTCATGCTCGCGCCCACCGCATCGGTCGACATCACGAAGACCAGCTCCCAGTCGCGCAGGCCCATCACAGCGGAGTCGTAGGACTCACGCGCCAGCACATACTGGGCCACGTTGCTGCGGTTGACCGCTTCGTTGGTGGTGATGGTCTCGCCCTGGAACGTGCCACGCAGGCGCGCCACGGTGGCGGTGCCGGTGTAGGCGTCAGCCATCACCAGGAACGGCACTTTTTCCTTCAGCGGCAGCATGTAGTAGTAGCCACCGGCCAAGGCCAGCGACATCAGCAACGATGCGGTGGCCACCCACCACGCGCGCCGCTCGCTGCGGCGTGCCATGTCGGCCACGGTGATCTCGTAGCTGACCGCCTTGGCGACCGACTGCTCGACCTTCTGGCTGTTGCCTGCATCCTTCTTGCGGAACATGGATTCTTCCGTACTGCTGAAACATCAATGGGTGCAACGCCCCGTCGCCAGGCGCGGGGTGCAGCATGTTCGATGGTTTCCTGGATGCCTCAGCTGCCGCTGTCCGGGTCCGGGCTCTGGGCCGACGCGGTCGGCGTCGATCCGGCGCTCTGCACGACAATCTGGTTGCCGACGATGGACACGGAAACGCCCTGCGCCGCGTAGGCCGACGTGACATCGATCACGGCCTGCTGCGCGTTGGTCGTATCAATCCGCGTCACCGCTCCGTAGAGGGTGAAATCCGAGCTGAGGCGATAATCCAGCGTGCGGCCGGAATCCCTGGCCCAGCGGTCGAGCATGCCCTTGAGCGTGCCGTCCATGGGCGAGGCCTGGTAAACGTAGCTGGAATACAGAGGAATCTCGGTGGGGGTTTCCGCGAAACGGTTGACCGGCTTCCACCGGCCGCCGAAATCGGGTGCGGGCTTGGTGGCACATCCGGCCACCATCAACGCCGCCGCTGCGGCGATGGACAACTTTGCGATAAACGCCTGATTCATACGGGCTTCACTTTGACGTACGAAAAAGCAGTCCCGATGTTGGTCCCCTGGCCGCTCCGGGTTGGCGTGATGCCAATCGGACACGCGTCGGGAACCCGACGCGTAGGCGTGGCTTCACGACGGCTCCCCGGCGGCCCGAAGACCGCCGACCAGGTTGCTGAAAACGGTTACACCAACCCGTCCTCTCGCACCCTCACCAACTTCGGAACCATCCCTGTTCCAATGGCTGAAACTCCTGGCCACTTCTGAAAGCGAGCTGAACCAAAAGGTCCCTGCGCCGTGCATAGACTGGCACAACCACACGTCAATTGAATGTCAGACAAGTCTGAATTGCCTAAACGTATGGCGTTTTCTTGACGCATCTCACAAATTTATATTTGTGAGACCGCGTTTTTTGCCCCGTCGGATGCGGCTTCCTCACAAATTCAGAACAGGAGCTTCCACTTTTGGCAGTAGACGCGACGTGAAATATTTATCTTTGTAGTAGCGGATCTTGTCGCATTTCACCGGATGGGGGATGCCCTCGTAGAGGAACACTTCCTTGTCCGGGCCCATCGCCTTCAGTTCCTGCGGCAGCATCAACGCACGACGCTCCTCGGTGAAACTGTGGGTCTTTTCACGCGCGTGGGTGACGTTCTTCTTGCGGATGGTGGTGTAGCCCAGCATGTCCGAATAGTCGTTGGCATCCTGCTGCTCACGCGGCGCGTAGAGGATCTGAAGCGCGTGGTTGGTGATGATGGTGCGGGAGATCTCCCGGCCATAAGTCGCGTCCAACTGCGACATGCTCTGGATGATCGGCAGCAGGCGCACGTTGTAGCCGGCCATGTAGGACACCGCCGAGGCGATGATGTCGACCTTGCCGATCGAGGTGAATTCGTCCATCAGCAACAGACACTGGTACTTCAGGTCCGGGTTGGACTTGGGCAGTTCCTTGGTGTTGAGGTTGATCAGCTGGCTGAAGAACAGGTTGATGATCAAGCGGCTCTCGGCCAGCTTGTTGGGCTGGATGCCGATGTAGATGGTCATCTTCTTCTTGCGCACGTCGGTGAGCAGGAAATCGTTGGTACTGGTGGCCTTGTCCAGCACCGGGTTGACCCAGGCGTTCAGCGGTTCCTTGAAGGTGCCCAGGATCGAGGCGAAGGTCTCGTCGGCCTGGGACAGCATGTTGGCGAACGCCGAGCGCGCATTGCTGCTCAGGAATGGCCGTTCGGACAGGCTCTTGAGGAACTTCTTCAGCTCGGTGCCATCGCCCGAGGACAGGCGGTACACCGCGCCCAGCGTGGGCGTGCCCTGGCCGCCGGGGAAGCCGCTGGCGCGCTCGTCATCCCAGTTCTCGAACAGGTACAGGGTGAAGGCGATAAAGGCGTTACGGGCCTGGCTGACCCAGAACTTCTGGTCCTCCGCACCATCGGGGTACAGCATGGCGCCGATGCTCATCAGGTCCGAGATGCGGAAGGCCGGATCGTCGGACACGTAACTCAGCGGGTTCCAGCGGTGGGTCCGGCGGTCCTCGGCGAAGGGGTTGAACAGGTAGATCTCCTGCCCTTGGCTGGCGCGCCAGCCGCTGGTCAGGTCGAAGTTCTCCTGCTTGATGTCCAGTACCACCAGCGACTCGCCGTATTCGAGCAGGTTCGGGATGACCACGCCGACGCCCTTGCCCGAACGGGTCGGGGCGGCGAGGATCACGAACTGCTGGCCATCCAGCCGCACCAGCTTGCCGCCATGGCTGCCGACCACGATGCTCTGCGCGGTCTTCTTGTACAGGCCGTGCTTGGCCAGGTCGGAACCGGTGGCAAAGCGCGCGTCGCCGTGCAGCGATTTCTTCTCTTTCTTCAGCAGCCACACCAGGCTGCCCAGCAGCACCACCAGCAGCGGCAGGCCGAAGCCCAGGTAGCCGGCCCACCTGATCTTGCCCACGAACGGGGCGACCTGTGGCTGGCCCAGCGCGCTGTAGTACTGGTAATAGGTATTCCAGGTGAACAGTTTGGTGTCCAGGCCAAGCAGCAACAGCGTCAGGTAGCCGGACAACGCGAAACCAAGCAGCAGGGCGACCACCGTAGCGATGGCGATGGTCAGGAACTTATTACTGGGCAACACCCGAATCCTCCATGATGCGCACTGAGGCGCGACGGCCTAGCGGCGGCGTCGTTGCGACGCCCATTTCCGCAGGTTGGTTTCATTTTCCAGCCCGGGCTCGATGCCCTCTTCACGCTCCAGCACCTCCAGGTACCGGCGCGCTTCGGCCAGCGACATCAGATCGGTCAAACGCTCCCCGTCATCGGCGATGACCGTATGACCGATGACATCGCCGGGAGCGTACACCGGCGCGTGGGTCACCGCTACCAGCCGATAGCGGCCGCGCAGCTCGATTTGATGCGTGTACTCCTGCATGCATTCTTCTCCGTGATGGCGTTCACATCGCGTGCCCGCGTCAGGCGATGATGCCGCCGTTGCCGTGGTGGCGGCATGCAGGCGGCGCAGACGAAGATCCACACTGCGCGTGGGAAGGTGACGCGGCCCAAGGTCCGGTCAGTCGGTGCCACCCATCAAACACTGATTTACCCTGACGCGGGTGCCGCTGTTGCAGTGCAGCAGTACAATGAGCGGCTTCCCTCGCCCTGCCCGACCCGCATGAGCCCCAATTCTCCCTTGGCCGCGCGGCTGACGCCGCGTCAGCGCACCTGGATCATCCTTGCCCTGTCGCTGGGTGGCTTTGCCATCGGCACCAGTGAATTCGCCAGTATGGGCCTGATGCTGGAGATCAGCCGCGGCCTGTCGATCAGCGAGACCCAGGTCGGCCACCTGATCAGTGCCTACGCCATCGGCGTGGTGGTCGGCGCGCCGATCCTCGCCTTCATCGGCGCCTCGTTCCCGCGCCGCAAGCTGCTACTGGCGCTGATGGGCTTCTACGCAGTGGGCAACCTGGCCAGCGCCCTGGCGCCCAACTACGGCACGATGCTGATCGCGCGCTTCGTCGCCGGTCTGCCGCATGGCGCCTACTTCGGCGTGGCGATGCTGGTAGCCGCGGCCATCAGCCCTGCCGGCCAGCGTGGCCAGGCGATGTCGCGGGTGCTGCTGGGCCTGTCCATCGCGATCCTGATCGGCAACCCGCTGACCACCTGGCTGGGCCAGCAGCTGAGCTGGCGCACCGCCTTCGCCCTGGTCAGCGTGCTGGCCATCGCCACAGTGGTGATGATCGCCCGCTTCCTGCTGCCCGACCCGGACGAGGTGCGTACCTCGCCGATGCGTGAGCTGCGCGCGTTCAACACCACCCAGGTGTGGCTGGCGCTTGGTATCGGCGCGGTCGGCTTTGCCGGCATGTTCTGTGTCTTCACCTACTTGGCGCCGACCCTGGTGCAGGTGACCGGCGTGGCCGAGTCGTGGATGCCGCTGGCCGTGGGCGTGTTCGGCATCGGCGCGATCATCGGCAACATCGCCGGCGGCTGGCTGGTGGACAAGTTCCACTTCAACGCCGCTGCCGTCGTGCTGGTGTGGTCCATTGTGATGCTGCTGCTGTACCCGCTGGCCGCGCAGTCGGTGTGGACCATCGGCCCGATGATCATCACCGTGGGCACCATGGGTGCGCTGGCCGCCGTGCTGCAGACCCGCCTGATGGACGTGGCCGGCGAGGCGCAGACACTGGCCGCCGCCTCCAACCATGCGGCGTTCAACACCGCCAACGCGCTGGGCCCATGGCTCGGTGGTATGGCCATCAGCGCCGGCTTCAGTCCGGCCACCACCGGCTATGTCGGTGCCGCCACCGCCATCGGTGGCCTGCTGCTGTGGGGCGTGTCGATGCTGGTTGACCGCCGCCGCAAGGCGGCTTGAGGTCCTGCAACACAGCCCTTGCCACAGACGGGGGCTGTGGCCACGCGGCTGGATTTGACCTTGCCACCGCATCGGGCTGACGGTGCCGTCACAGGTGAAAGTGTGACGATGAATACACCTTCTCCCTGGCACCCCTTCCCTCATGTCGGACACCGGTCATTTCGCCATTCGCGCCTTCGAAGCCGTCTTCAACATGGCCGGCGGGGTTGAACGCATCACGTCGCTGACGGTGACCTGCAACCACTGCGATGCCACGACCTCGTCCACCGAAGGCAACCTGCTGCACCTCCCCGGCGGCACCCTGTTCCGCTGTGACGACTGCGGTTGCCACCAGGCAGTGAGCAATGCGCGTGTGGCGGACTGGCAGCTGCCGCGCGTGCTGGGCGTATGAACATGGAGGCATCGCTGACCGGAGCAGAGCGCCGGATCCTGCAGGCCATTGCAGATGCGGAGCAGGTGGACAGTGACGCCGCCACCTGGGCGGTCTCGACAGGCCTTGCCGTGCAGGCGGAAGACGGCGATATCGACCTGACCCCGCGCGGACGCGACGTGCTTCAGGCACATCCGTCGCGCTGAGGCGGCGACGGAGCGGGCATGCGGCGTTTCGTGCAGGCATTCGTGGACGTGGACAGCTTCCCCACTGCCCTGCCCGGTGATGTGTCAGCAATGCTGGCAACGGCGGATGCACGCTACAACATCGGCAAGGACGGCCACGCCTGGGTCTGGGCGGCCGGCGCCACCGACGCTGAGGGCACGACAGTCGTTGCGGAGATGCAGTGGGGTCTGGTGCCGCGCTGGTCGAAGCACCCCTCCACGCCCTATACCACCGTGACCGCGCGGCTGGAACGCGCCCCGCGCAGCCGCATCTTTGCCGATGCCTGGAGCAGGCGGCGCTGCATCGTGCCGATGACCGGGTATTTCAAATGGGACCGGCAACGACGGCCACCGTGGCCGATGTTCGTCCAGCGCCAGGATGGGTTGGCGCTGCTGGCGGCCGGTTTATGGGAGCACTGGCAGGACGAGACCGGCGACTCGCGCGACACGTTTTCGATCCTGACCGATGGCAACCCGGCGATCCCGGCCCCGCTATCTGCCGATGGGCCGGTGTTTGTGGAACCCGCGGCCGCGGCGGCCTGGCTGAGGGGGGAGCTGACCATGCCAGCGCAGCTGCGACGGCACGCGCATACCGCAGCCCTGGAGGCTGCCTATGTCGGCCTGGGTATCCGCGATGCGCGGCGCGATGACTATACCCTGCTGGAGCCGGTAGACCCCGACGCCCTGCGTGCCGACGAGGCGCTGCCCGATTGGGACGGCGACGCGCTGGATGACGATGCGTGAGCGACAGGCCAGGGGCGCCTGATTGGAGATCCGGGGTCAGAGCCCTTTCCTTTGGAAAGGATCCGACCGCTCTCACCCCTTGCGCTGAACCGCAAAAAACACATGGCGTGGATGTGGCGTGCTGCACAGTGCAGCCCATGCATCACCGCCCTGCCCCTGCCCGTCATGATGCCGTCGCCCTGCAGGCAGGAATGCTCGGCAGCGTGCTCGGCGTGGGCCTGTTCAAAGCACTGGCGATGTCCGGCGTGGTGTCCGGCTCGCTGATGGGCATGGGCCTGTGGCTGCTGGCCTGCGTCCTGCTGGGCGCCTGGGCACTGGCGGCCGGCCTCGCCTGCCTGGCCCTGAGCCGGCGCGTATTCGTGCTGATGCTCGCGCTGTCGGCGGTGTTCCTGCTCTGCATTGCCTGATACACGGGCGTCCCCGAAAAAATCCGAACCGCGGCGCTAAAGCTTCAGCCTGCGCCGCCGCTATCGTCGTACTGCTTGCCGGGACTCTCTCCTGCGCAGACACGCCCGGCAGTCGGGCCTACAACGACTACCGGATTTCACAAATTGAACACACTGCGCCGCTTCAAGGTTGGCACCCGCCTCACTGCGGGCTTTTCCATCCTGCTCCTTCTGATCGCCACCATTCTTGCAATCGCCCTGCACAGCAACTACCAGCAGCGCCAACAGTTCGACAACGCGGTCAACGTGCGCGTGACCCGCATGGGTGAGCTGTACGACATGCTCATCATCAACAAGGAGCTGCTGCTGCTGCGCCGTGACATGCTGATCAAGCGTGGTCAGGGCCTGGAGGCCGATCTGGCCAAGGCGCACGCGATGTCGGCGCGCTATGACCAGATCTGGACCCACTTCACCGAGCGCCCGGCCAGCAGCCCGCTGGCCGAAACGATGCGTGGCAAGGTCGCACAGAAGCAGCAGGTCACCATTGCACTTAATCGCGATCTGGATGCCGCGATGCAGGCAGGTGACTTCGACGCTGCCAGCACGCAGCTGCTGACCCGCGCTGGACCCGCCGCCGCCGACTGGAACGCGGCGCTCGCCGAGTTTGCCGATCTGCAGCAGAAACTGGTCGAAGAGGCCGCACAGGACATGCGGGCGCTGGCCGCAAGGACCACGACGCTGCTCAGCCTGTTCGGCATGCTCAGCCTGGGCCTGGGCGTCATCGCGGCGTGGCTGATCTCGCGCAGCCTGACTCGCCCGCTGGCGCAGGTGCAGGCGTCGATCAATGCGGTCACCCGGGGTGACCTCAGCGTCCGCCACCAGGACGACAGCCCCGACGAAGTCGGCCAGATGCTGCGCGCCACCGACGGCATGGTCAGCCTGCTGCAGCGCTTCTCGCAGCAGACCCAGCTGATGATCGGCAAGCATGCCGCCGAGGACATCAGCCACCGCATGCCGGTGGATTTCCCCGGTGTCTACGGCGAACTGGCGCAGGGCATGAACACGATGGTGTTCGAGCATCTGGATGCGATCGTCGATGCCATCGAAGTGCTCAACCAGTACGCGCAGGGGGACCTGAGCCGGGACGCACGACGCCTGCCGGGCAGCCGTGCGATCCTGCACGAATCGATGGATGCGGCCAAGGCCAGCCTGCACGCGATCAATCAGGACATCCAGCGCCTGGCGACGGCGGCCGCCGCCGGCGACTTCAGCGTGCGTGGCGATGCCGCAGAATACCGTTACGATTTCCGTCGCATGATTGAGGACCTCAACCGCCTGATGGCCACCGCTGACGGCAGTCTCGGTGCGTTGTCCAAGGTGCTCGGTGCCATGGCCGAAGGCGATCTGACCCGCCGTATCGAAGGCGACTTCCAGGGTGTGTTCGCCACCATGCAGCGCGACACCAACCGCACTGCGGAGAATCTGGCGGGCATCATCCGCCGCATACAGGAAGCTTCCGGGGCGATCGCCAGCGCGTCCGATGAGATTGCCGCGGGCAACACCGACCTGTCACGGCGTACCGAGAGCCAGGCCGCCAACCTGGAAGAAACTGCTGCCTCGATGGAGGAACTCACCTCCACCGTGCGCCAGAATGCCGAGCACGCACAGCAGGCCGATGCGGCCTCGCGCAGCGCAGGCGGCGCCCTGCAGCAGACCGCCCAAGCAGTGCAGGACGTGGTGCGGGTGATGGGGCAGATCAATGCCTCGTCGCTGCGGATCGGCGAGATGGTCAGCCTGATCGATGGCATCGCGTTCCAGACCAACATTCTCGCCCTCAATGCCGCGGTCGAGGCGGCGCGCGCCGGCGAACAGGGCCGCGGCTTTGCGGTGGTGGCCAGTGAAGTGCGCACGCTGGCCCAGCGCGCGGCGGCCTCGGCCAAGGACATCAAGGCGCTGATCGATGAATCCACCGGCCGGGTCGAAGCCGGCATCTGCATCGCCCGCCAGACCGAGGCCGCCATCGGCCAGCTGACCGACGCCGCGGGCCAGACCGGGCATCTGGTGCAGCAGATCGCCCAGGCCAGCGTCGAGCAGGCGGCCGGCATCGAACAGGTCAACCAGACCATCGCGCAGATGGATGAGGCCACCCAGCAGAACGCCGCGCTGGTGGAGGAAGCCAGCGCCGCGGCCCGCGCCATGGCCGGGCAGGCCGCAGACCTGGACCAGGCGGCGGCCGTGTTCCGCGTCTCGGCACAGGCGACCGGCGCACTCAGGCGCGCGGCCTAGCATCGCGCGGCAGGCCTGAAGCATTCAGCGGCCGACGGCCTGCCCCCTTCCCCTGCTACCTGCACTACGTTCTGATGTGGTCCTGATGCCCTCCCCCGAACAACAACGCCTCTCCACCCTGGCCGGACTCAATGCCCTGGGCGCCGTCTCCGGTGCCGCCCTCGACGATCTTACCGAGCTCGCCACCCACGCCTTCAACGTGCCCGTGGCGTTCGTTTCGCTGCTGGAGGTCGATCGCCAACGGCTGGTTTCGCGCAAGGGTCTGGCCGTCACCCAGACCCATATCCGCGATTCGATCTGCGCCTCGACGATTGGATCCGCCGATACGCTGGTGATTGATGACCTGCGCGCGCACCTACGCCACGCCAGCAATCCGCTGGTGACCGGTCCGGCGCAGCTTCGCTTCTATGCCGGTGCACCGCTGGTTGCCCGTAATGGCGTTGCCATCGGCGCGTTCTGCATCATGGACGACGCTCCCCGGCAGTTCTCCGAAGCGGAGCGTCGGCAGCTGCAGACCCTGGCCAGCGCTGCGATGAACGAACTGGAGCTGCGCGCCCTGAGCGGCCGCCGGGATCCGGTCAGCGGCCTGCCCGACCGGCATCAGTTCGCCCTGGATTTCGCCGCCCATGCCGAGCGCGAACCGGATACCTTCCTGCATGCGGTGCTGATCGACGTCTTCGATGCGACCACCGCCACAGAAGCCGGCCAGGTGCTGGGCATGGCACCGCTGGAAACGCTGATCCGTCGTATCGGCGTGCGGCTCTGCGTGGCGCTCGAGGGTATGGCTGAGGTCTACCACGTGGGCGTGGCGCGGTTTGCATTCGTGGTCGAGCTGTCCTCGTCCAAGGCACTGGAGGATCTGGTCGTTGAGCTGCAGGAGCGACTGACCCGACCGCTGATGGCCGCGCAGGTGCCAATGGCGCCCTCGTTCCATGCGGGCATCTGCGGCATCACCCTGGGCCAGCACAACGCCGACGAGGCCATCCGCCGCATGCTGGTGGGGTTGAACGCCGCCATCAACAGCCGCTCGGTGTTCCGCTGGTATTCCGAGACCCGCGATGCGCGCACGCGGCGGGGCTACCGGCTGGCCACCGATGCGCGCGAGGCACTGCAGGAAAAACAGTTCCACCTGGTCTACCAGCCGCGCTTCCGGGCCTCGGACCTGATGCCGGTGGCGGCCGAGGTGCTGATCCGCTGGAACCACCCGCAGCTGGGCGCGGTCAGTCCGGCCGAGTTCATCCCGGTCTTCGAACGCACGGCGGTCATGCAGGGCATCACCCGCTGGGTGGTCGACCAGGCACTGGACCAGTGTGCGGCCTGGCGCGCAGCGGGCATCAGGCTGACGCTGTCGATCAACTACACGGCCCGCGACATGGCTGAGGAAGACGCAGCGCTGCGATTGATCCGCGCGATCGAACAGAAAGGGCTCTCCTGCGCGGACATCGAAGTGGAAATCACCGAGAGCCAGTGGCTCCGTGTGGACTCACCTGCCGGCCAGCAGCTGCGGCAGATGGCGGACGCGGGGCTGCGCATCGCCGTGGATGATTTTGGCAGCGGTTACAGCAACTTCGGCTACCTCACCGAGCTGCCGATCAGCACGCTGAAGCTGGACAAGACGGTGATCGACCGCCTGTGTGTGGACCCGCGTGCGGCGCTGAAAGTGGAAGCGATCATCGGCCTGGCGCAGCGGCTGGGTCATGCGGCGGTGGCCGAAGGCGTGGAGAGCGCCGAGCAGGTTGCACGGCTGCAGGCGCTGGGTTGCGATGAAATCCAGGGTTTCGCTCTGGCCCGCCCGATGACAGCTGAAGCGTTCAGCGAACGCTTCGCAGCAGCACTTCCCGCCCGGTAGCGTCGAGCTGGCCCGACTGACTTTGCTCGCGATCACGCAGCGCGTGCGGCCACCAGTTCAGCCACGCCGACGCCCTCCAGCGAGCCGCAGCGCTCCAGCACGCCGCCGGTGTACTGCGGGCGCAGCAGCGGCAACGCCTCCTCCAGCGTTGCGCCATCGCCAAATGCGAAGCACAGCGCGGTATCGGCTGGCACCTGCTGCAGTTCCTGATGGAAACGGATGGGGCACTCGAAAGCGCTGCCCAGCACCACCACCTTCACCTGCCCGGCGCGCTCGAACAGCGCATCCAGCATCTGCTCGCCGGTCAGGTCAAATACCGGCCTGCCATGCTCTATGCCGGTTACGCAGCAGCCCACGTAGGTTTCCGCCTGGCCGAACCGGGTGCGCAGCAAACGGGCATCGGTCTGACTGGAGGCGGAGAAGGTCTGGAGGAGCGTACTGCTGATCACGGCATGCCTTGCGGTCTGGGAGGGGGCTGGAGTGTGAGGATTCAGCCGCGAAGGCGTGATGAAACTACGGTAGCGCTCGCTATACTGGTTGCACACTGCAGTCTGCCCGGATCCCTCATGCCTTCCCGAATTGATTTCCGGCCCTCTCTGGACCTGGCATGCGCGCTGACCGGCATGCGGGTGGCGCTGATCGGCGAAGTGACCGACACCTCCTGGCGTTCTATCCAGAGCATCGACAGTGCTGGCCTGGGCATCTCCAGCGGCATGATCCTGGATATCAACCGGACCTTCTGCAAGGACGTGCGCGCCTCGCGGGCGCCGGTGTGGTTCGGCGATGCGTGGGCCCACCCAGTGTTCCAGGACAGCCCGGTGCCGGGCATGTACGGTTTCCGTAGTTACATCTCGGTTCCACTGCTGCTGAACGACGGCTCCATTTTCGGCACGCTCTGCACGCTGGACCCGGAGCCCCGCCCGGTGGACGAGGAAAGTGTGCAGTCGTTGAACTCGCTGGCGAACCTGGTGGCGGCGCAGATCGATGCCATCCTCAGCCACGATGCCGACAGCCGCACCATCGATGGCCTGAAGGCGAAGGGGGATTCGGTCAGCCGGCAACTGATCGAGTTCGAGCAGTCCAATGCCGAGTTGCAGCGGGTGGCCAAGCAGCGCGAGGAATTCATCGGCGTACTGGCGCACGATCTGCGCAACCCCGTGCAGGCCATCCGCGCCGGTGTCGATCTGCTGGGCTTTGGCGCGCTGACCGATTCGCAGCAGAAGGTGCTGGGCCATATCAACGACAGTGCCGACCGCATCGCCGAGCTGATTGATGTCACCCTGGATTTCGCACGGGGCCGCCTCGGCCCCGGCATCGCGCTGAAGCTGGAGACGTGGTCGGACCTGTCCGGCATCCTCGCCATGGCCTGCCGCGAGGCCATGCGCCCCTATCCGCAGCGGGTCTGCGAGGTCGACCTGCAGCTGCCGTCAACGTTCATGTGCGACGCCGCGCGGATGTGCCAGCTGCTCGCCAACCTGGTCATCAACGCCGCCGTGCACGGTACGCCTGACCAGCCGATCCGGGTGCGAGGGCGCGGCGACGGCGCCGGCATCGAAATCAGCGTCGCCAACCAGGGCGTCATTCCCGCGGCGCAGCTGGCGCAGCTGTTCGAGCCGTTCTCACGGCCGCAGGAGCGGCGCCTGGATGCAGGCCTCGGGCTGGGCCTGTACATCGCCTCGCAGATCGCCAAGGCCCATGGTGGCACGCTGAGCGTCACGAGTGCCGATGGGGACGGCACGGTGCTTACGCTGAGGATCTGAACCAGCGCGCCGCAACGTCGCGCATATCCTCCATCGCGTCACCTGTGTTGGCCGGCCGCCTCAAACGCCTCTGGTAGGTGCCCACCTTGGTGGGCACGATTCCGTTACCACGCGCGGAAAGCGAAGCGCCCACCAAGGTGGGCATCTACCGGCCCCACGACGCTGATAAATCAACGCACCTTGTACAACACCGCCGCACCAGGCCGCGGTTCGAACGCCGGCACGGTCTGCTGGGTCAACGCCGTGCCCTTCGCATCCCACACCAGCGTCTCCACCGGGTACTCATCCTTGCGGGTCATCTGGTCGATCTTCGCCACAACGACCGTCGCAGCCGCCGGTACGTCCGGGTTCCACCCGAACACCCCCACACGCCCATAGAACACCGCCGGCGCCGAACCATCCAGCCGGCGGTCCGGGCACATCACCAGGCCGCGGTCGAGCATCACCCGCAGCGCGCCCACCGGCACCTTCTTCACGGTAGGCGCGGTGCGCTCGGTGCTGTGCCCAGGGCAGACGTTGGCGGCACGGGTAACCATGTCTTCGGCCACCTGGCGGTCGGATTGGGCAATGGCCAGCGCCGGGGTCAGGCAGAGGCCAAGTACGAAAAGCGCGGACATCCGGGTCATTGCAGAGTTCCTGAAATGGATACCCGGCGAACTTAGCAATGGCCGCACGCGGAGTTGCAAAGGCGGCGTGAGGCTTCGGTTACGTCGCCATGGCGCTTAGCCCATGCGCATGGATGGGTTGTCCCTTGTCTGCAGGTCCATCTCCTGCTGCTGGCGCTGCGTCTGGGTCTGCTCGCGCTCCATGCTCGCCACCTGCAGGCGCTGCAGCGATTGCTCGACAGGTGTCTGCACTGCCAGATCCGTAGGCATCGAGGCACGCAGATGCGCGGGGTCATTCGGCTCGCCCTGCACCACGAAGACGTTCCGGCCGGCGGGGTTGTCGCTCGTCTGCGCGCTCAGCATCACGTGGTCGGCCCGCTCCAGGTGGTGTTGGCGCGCCAGCGCCATCACGCTGGCGGTCAGGCGCTCGCTGCTTTCATCATGCGTGCGCCCTGCCTGCGCATCCAGAACCGCCACGCCCTGCCTGACCTGCTGCAGCAGACCGTACTCGGCATGGGCCGGGCCGATATCGGCCAGGCGGGTCGGGGCGAGCCGCGGGTCCTGCAGATCGTCGACCGACGCCGTGAGCGGGCTGCGGGTGATCGTGCGGAAGGTGTCCTCGGGATGGAACTGCGTCGCCTTCTGCTGTCGCTCCAAGCGCACCTCACGGGCATCGTTGAGCTCGGCAATGCGTGCGGGATCGGTGATCCCGCTCATCGTCACATGGCCACCACCGGCGCTGACACTGGTCCATGTCTTCTCCCCCTCGAAGTACATGGCGTAGTGGCTGTTGCCGCCAATCACGTTTGGGTCGACCGACGAGCGACCTTCAAGGGCTTGGACGGCTTCATGCGCCGTCAACGTGAGCACATAGCGACCGCCCTTCCATTTCCCCATCTGCGTTACGGCATCGATACTGGTATCCCAGGCGCGCGTCATGCCTCGGTAGTCGTTGTTAAGCATGCCGGTCCAGATCTGCTCCATCTTCTGCGGACCTTCCTTGGCAAGTGCGGCCTGCAGCAGCACGCGCGGGGTCCAGCAGTTGGGGTCCAAACCGTGATCATTGAAGGAACGATCGTGTGACAGCATCACATCGGCGCCAGGCAGGTTCAGGGCCAGATCCGGACGGTGGTCCGCCATCCGTTCCTCGCGGAGCTTCAGATCCTTTTCCAGCAGCGTCCTGCCGAATGACTCCCATTGGCGCTCGCTCAGGCGGGTGTTGGGAAAGCGGGAACCCTCATCATGCTGCGTGCTCGCGTAGCTCTGCGCATAGCTGTTGGCCACCCTGCCCGGAAGACTGTCATTGCGTACCACACCCAGTGCCAGCGTCCCGTAACCGTCTGCCCCCGGTAGCTGCGAGAGATAATTCCAATAGAGCTCGCGGTTACCGTCCTTTGCGTAACTGCGCAGGATCCTCAGGTCATGCTCGGTCAACCCACTCATACCAGACTCCTTCCATTCCCTGGATCAATTGGATCGCGCGCTCGAAAGCACGCTTCTGACAGCGTCTTCCATACGCTTCCAATCCTTCAGAAACACCCGCTTGTAATCCAATCTGACAGATAATTTGTCGTTCAGATCGACGAAATAGTGGACGCAGCTCGCAGCGCGTACGCCCGGCTCCTGGATCACGCTGTCGCCCACCAAGCGCACGCCATCAGCGAAATGCGCCTTTGCATCACACCTGATGAAGCTCGTCATTCGACCATCAGCCTGCCGCGCGGCGTACCAGTCTTCCTCGAAGGCTGGATTACGAACGGGGAAGTCTCCGCTGCGTTCCTGATAGAGCTTGGCGTACTGAACCATCCTGGCCTCATCAATGGCATAGGGCGTCAGCCCCAGCATCTCGGGCAGCGCCGTGCGCAGATCGAGCCGCTCCCGGGGGTCTTCCCGTTCCAACGAACCGGCCTCGGTAATCGATTCATTGGACGCATAGCGTTCCAGCAACCCCTCAACAGGAACGCGGTCAACGTAGTTGATCCTGACCGAAATCTCCTTACGGAAATCATTGGTCCGGGGATCGGCCCGCGCGCCTGGCACGGTGGGCTTCATATCCGGCCATTCAATCACCAGAGTGACGCCCTCGCCCGGCCAAGGCGCGATCTGGCTGTCCAGATAATTGGCGGGAAACCGGAACGTTGTCGGACCGAGTTTCACATCCACCGGTGCATCGGTGTAGGTATGCCCATTGAGGGTACGGCCGGTCTTGGTTGCGCCCGACATGGCAGAATTCCTTTCGTGTTCGCTGGATGGCGGCCGTGCGCATGCACCGGCACTTGCTGCGACAGCAAGTGCCAGTGCCAGGCAGCGGCCGGGGGACATCACGTGCATGGCCATTCCATAGCAGGGTTCCGGGGCCACTATAGAGAACCGGGTGTCAATGGGACAGGAACGGCGTCCCAGCCTTTACGGCACCAGACAGCGTTCCACCTGCAGCGACAGCACTTGGCAGGCGTTAAACAGTCCGTCGATGACCGCCGAGGACGGACAGCTGTCCGGATCGTCACTCTCCCGAGCAATGTGTGCGGCGTGCAGCACGGCCGTCAGTGCGGTAATGCCCGACGCGCTGCGGGTCGCCAGGGCCAGATCGAACGCACGGCCCGGGCTGAGGCGGGTTTCGGTCCAGGGCTGGCCATCGGCCCGCGTGTTTTTGCCGAAGCTTTTCAGCAGGGCCAGGAAGGCGGATGACGCAGCGGATTCAGCGGATTCGCAGAGGGCATCCTCGAGCTTTTCGGCCAGGGCATTGGGAAGATCGCGCAGGGCGCTGCCGAGCAGCGCGTGCAGGCGGGGATAGGCGGGAAGACGGTCGGACATGGCGGCAACCTCACGGTGTGGCCACCTGCAGATGCAAGGTGGCAGACGGTGCGGGTTGGCGTGCCGGATACAAAACACAAGAAGCCGGCGGATCCTTAGATCCCCACGCACCGTCCGCCGTAAGCTGGCAGGGGTGCATTGTCGCGGCTACAGCTCTGGCTGCAATCGCGACGCCGCGTGTTTTGTAAGTTCGGGACGCCAATCCCGGCCAAGGCAGGTGCCTGGGCGAGGCGATGATTGCCGGACGCCTTCAACGATGAAAAGTAGGGAAATTCCGCTTCTGCGCGTAGTCGTGGCGGTAGCGTCACGGCGTGTCGAAATGCACGCAGGATCAGGTGATTCGTCGACCGGAACTGTCGAGCCACGCGGGTGATTCAACCCCAATCGCCGAGCCGAACGCGACATCGCTCACGCGTCAGCGGGGGCATCCGTCCGCTGGTACCCGCGATAGGTCTCGCCCCACTCGCGCATGGCCAGCAGCACCGGAACCAGCGTGCGGCCGAACTCGGAAAGCTCGTACTCCACCTTCGGCGGCACTTCGGGGTACACGTGGCGGATCACCACCCCGTCGGCTTCAAGTTCGCGCAGCTGGCTGGTCAGCATGGACTGGGTGGCATTCGGCACGCGTCGCGTCAGTTCCATGAAACGCCGCTTACCGGTCATCAGGTGAAACAAAATGATCGGCTTCCACACACCGCCCATTACCGACAGCGTGACCTCCACGGCACACCCGCTTTTGTTGTCCCAACGCCTGCTACGCATACCTGCTCCGGAAAACCATAGTACCTACGAAAAACCATCGTTCTTGTTGCGATAACGGTGCGAGCCTAGCATGGAGCCATCCCCTGAACGCGAGGCCCCACCATGAGTTTCAAGGCACTGCTGACCCGCAAGACCGACACCGGTGTTGCCACCGAACTGGTCGATTTCGATGAAGCCAGCCTGATGGAGGGCGACGTCCTGGTGCAGGTCGAATATTCAACGCTCAATTACAAGGACGCGCTGGCGCTGACCAACGAGCGCCCGGTCATGCGCACGTATCCACTCATCCCCGGTATCGATCTGGCCGGCGTGGTGCTGGAATCCAGCAATGCCGGTTTCAAGGCCGGTGATCGCGTGGTGCTCAATGGCTGGGACCTGAGCATGGGCCACCACGGCGGCCTGGCCCAGCGTGCGCGCGTGCGTGGCGAATGGCTGAACAAGATCCCCGGCAACCTGACCACCCGCGATGCCATGGCCATCGGCACCGCTGGCTACACCGCCATGCTGTGCGTGCTGGCGCTGGAGGCTGCGGGCGTAACGCCGGACAAGGGCGATGTGCTGGTGACTGGCGCCAACGGCGGCGTGGGCTCCATTGCCGTGGCCATTCTGTCCAAGCTGGGCTATCGCGTGGTGGCTGCAACCGGCCGTCCGGAACATGCCGAGTACCTGCACAGCCTGGGCGCGGCGGAGATCATCGACCGCGCGCAGTTCTCCGAGCCGCGCGAGCGGCCGGTCAGCAAGGAACGCTGGGCGGGTGTGATGGACGTGGCCGGTGGCCCGACCCTGGTCAACGCGATTGCCGAAACCAAATACCGTGGCGCCGTGGCGGCATGTGGCCTGGCACAGAGCGATGCGCTGCACGGGTCGGTCATTCCCTTCATCCTGCGCAACGTCACCCTGGCCGGCGTGGATTCAGTGAACGCACCGCAGGAGGTTCGGCAGCGTGCGTGGGACCGCCTGGCGAGCGACCTGGACCCGCAGAAGCTGGAAAGCACCATCCAGCAGATCGGCCTGGCCGAAGTGCTGGATGTGTACGAGAAGATCATCCCGGGCAAGGTGCGCGGACGTATCGTGGTGGATGTGAACGCCTGAGATGTGTTGGCCAGCGGTGGTGCAACGCCACCGCTGGCGGCTGACCTGCCAGACCCGAAACGCCGCGCACGGCACCAAGCCCCCTTATCATGGGGCTGTAAGGGCGCTTTACGCCCAGTGACGTACGCAAGGCAGTATCTGGATGTCTATGGAATGGCGCCCCTCGGGCTGGGGCCAGCGTGTGACCCGCTCGCCGGACTGGCGCCTGCGGCTGGAAGGCGAGCAGGTGGAGCTTCTGATCGACGGCCGGCAGTACCGGCAGCAACTGGATGACGCCCAGCGCCTGCGGGTGCGTCCGGGTCTGTTCTGGGCCAGGGTTGCGCTGCAGACCGAGGACGGCGAAACGCTGTCTGTGGACGGCCTGCCTAACGGCCAGGCTTCCCGACTTTCGGCTGCTGTCGAGCAGGTGCTCTTTGCACGCGACACGGAAGGGCGCAAGGTACTCTTCGAGGACATCCTGCAGCAGATCCAGTCGTGGCTGGCCGAGGCAGACGCCCTGACCGACCGCGGCAGTGCCGGGCGCCGCTGGATCACCCACCAGGAACAGCAGGCACTGCTGGCCGAACGCCCCACCCTGCCCCTCACGCCGGACGATCTGGAACGGCTGTTCCTCGATGAATCCGTGCATGACGATCCGCGCTCCAGCAGCCACCTTGCCGCACTGGAGGCGCTGAACGACTGGTACCTGGACTGGCCCGCCGTCTGGGCGGACGCCAACGAGGCCATGACAACGCGCGAACTCCTGCTGGCCAAGGACTTCCTGGACCGGGTGGAAAGCAAGCCGCTGACCGAGGAGCAGGCCCGCGCGGTCATCTGCTTCGACAACTGCGTGCAGGTCGTCGCCGCAGCCGGCTCCGGCAAGACCTCTACCATGGTCGCCAAGGCGGCGTATGCCATCGACCGCGGCTTTGTTGAACCCGAGCGCATCGTCATGCTCGCCTTCAACAAGGATGCCGCCAAGGAACTGGAGGAGCGCGCGAAGCGCTCCTTCGACCGGCTCGGCATGGGCGACACCGTGGTCGAGGCACGCACCTTCCACGCGCTGGGCCTGGCCATCATCGGCAAGGCCACCGGCCGCAGGCCCGACATTCCCGAATGGGCCATCGACGCCACGCTGGGCTTCAACAAGCTGGCCGAGCTGGTGGATGACCTGAAGGACCGTTCGATCCACTTCCGTACCCAGTGGGACATGTTCCGCCTGGTGTTCGGGCGCGATCTTCCGCCGTTCGGTGCGGAGATGATGGCCGATGGCTACGACCGCGACGGCACGCCCTACATCCGCACCCTGCAGGGCGAGCGGGTGAAGAGCCTGGAAGAGTGCGTCATTGCCGATTGGCTGTTCTACAACGGAGTGGCGTACGACTACGAGCGCCGTTACGAATTTGATACTGCCACCGATACCCATCGCCAGTACCGGCCGGACTTCTATTACCCGGACGCAGCGCTGTATCACGAGCACTTTGCGCTGGATGCCAACGGCCAGCCCCCGAAGCACTTCGCCAATTACGCTGAAGGCATGCACTGGAAGCGCCAGCAGCACGTGGCGCGCGGCACCGCACTGGTGGAGACGACCTCGTTCGGCCTGCGCAGCGGGCATGCGCTGGAACAGCTTGCGCAGAAACTCGGCGACGCCGATGTCGAGCTCGATCCGAACCCCGACCGTGAGCTGCCCACCGAGGGCGCAAAGCCCATGCCGGATGCCGACCTGATCGGCCTGATGCGGACCTTCATTGCCCACGCCAAGAGCAATTGCCTGACGCTGGACGATCTGGCCGTGCGCCTGCAGCAGATGCCCGAGGACCAGTTCAAGGAACGGCACCGGCGGTTCCTGGAAATCGCAGCGCCGGTCTTCCAGGCCTGGGACGAGGCGCTGGCGGATGAGCGCGGCATCGACTTCGAGGACATGCTCAACATGGCCGCCGGCATCCTTGAGCAAGGGCATTACCTATCGCCCTACGACCTGGTGATGGCCGACGAGTTCCAGGACGCTTCACGCGCCCGTGCCCGCCTCTGCCGTGCGCTGGTCAGCCAGCCGGGCCGCCACCTGTTCTCCGTGGGCGATGACTGGCAGTCGATCAACCGCTTCGCCGGTGCGGACGTTTCAGTGATGACCGGATTCCGCGAATGGATGGGCCATGCCCAGGTGCTGAGGCTGGAGCAGACTTTCCGCTGCCCGCAGGAACTGTGCGATATCTCCAGCCGCTTCATCAGCCGCAATCCTGCTCAGATTGCCAAGGCGGTGCGTTCGGCTACGCCCGCGATTGGGCCGGTGCTGCAGGCCTTCCAGATGACCCGGCGCGAGGAGATGCAGGACGGTGTTCGACAGTACCTGGCCAAGCTGCATCAGCAGTTGCTGTCCGGGGCGGTGCCGAAGGGGCGCGATGGGCGTGTTCGCGTATTCGTGCTGGGCCGCTACCGGGCGGATCGCAATGCAGTGCCCGCGGACTGGAAGACGCTGTTTGGCAGCACGATGGAGGTTGAGTTCCTGACTGCCCATCGCTCGAAGGGGCGCGAGGCGGACTACGTGATCCTGCCGGGCATGGTGAATCGTGGATTCCCGAGCCTGCGCGCGGATGACCCGGTGCTGTCGCTGGCGATGCCGGATGGGGATACCTACCCGCTGAGCGAAGAGCGCCGGTTGTTCTATGTGGCGCTGACGCGTGCGCGGCGTAGCGTGGTGATGTTCACTCTGCAGGGGAAGCATTCGCCCTTCCTGGATGAACTCGTGGCGGAAGGGGCTGTGGAGGTGACCGGGATTTCAGGGGCGGCGATCAACGAGGAGCGCTGCCCCGTGTGCAAGGTGGGCGTGTTTGTGGAGCGGAACGGGCCGCATGGGGCGTTCCGCTCGTGCTCTAGTTACCCGTTGTGCCATAACAAGCCAAAGAGTGAGCGCCGATACTGAGAGTACATAGGTTGCCCATTAAAGCCTCTCACGGACCTATGCCTGCAGCCAGTTCAAGAACACTCCGAACGGGGCGACGAAGAGACGGGGCAATACTGCGCCCTCGTCTCCGCCAGCATTATTCAGAGCGCCCAGTAGTAGCCCCTGATCTTCTGCGCCATCAGCTTGCGGCGCTGTGCCAGAAATGCTTCGAACTGGTCAGGCGCATAGGCGCTGACATCGTCTGGCAGACAGTTGGCCTGCAAGTTCGCCTTCAGGTCATCCAGCCGCGTGATCGCACCGTAGCGAGCTACACCTGTTTGGCACTGATTGAGTACATCCGCCATGTAGGTCGCTGGAGCGGTCGCGCCGATCTTGATGTTCACTTCCTGCTGGACGAATACGTAGTTGGCGACCTGGTTGTACTTGGCCCTCTGAAGACCCGCGCTCTTCAAAAAATTCTTCGGGAAGATGTGGTGGATGTCACCGTGATGAGTCAGCATATCGCGCACAGTGATGTCCTTCGACAAAAAGCCCTTGTCACCGCGATTTGCCTGTGCGGCCCAGAATACCTTAATCGCCGGCGCACTGATCGAGGAGGTTGTCAACGCCTGTGGCAAGCCAAAATCCCAAAACGCATCTGATAGCTCGGCAGCCTCGATCTCACCCAGAACTTCGGCAAAAGGACGCTCATCAACTGCCTTGATGTCCTTGTCAAAGCGTGACTCGGGCGAACCTGAGTAGCGCCCGGTCAGCAGCGACATAACGAACCAACGCCTGACCCAGCTTTCGATGTTTGGATCGTTACCAAGGTCGCGTTTGAGCTTGAGATAGAGCACGTAAGCAAAATTCAGCGCATTGACCGAGCCGATCATGGAGCGGTCCACATATCCGGCCGAACGGATGATCATCAGGAATCGCTTAAAGTGCGTTTCATTGATGAACTCCCTCACTCCCTCCCCAAGCGTACGGAAGGATGCCTCTTCGATCTCCTTCTCATACGTCCGCGTTTCGAAGTTGCGGCCTGACAGCAATCCGACCAGGTCAGAAAGACGGCCTCGATTGAACCTTGTAGTAAACGCTACGCGCAGCATGTCCGAATAGCTGGGATCGTAGAGGTCATCATTCTCATTTCTCAGCCAACGCATCGCACGGAAGTAGTCAGTACCCACAAACGCTTTGTCGTTGTTCTCAACGTGGACGTAAAACTCGGGCGCGATGGAAAGGTGGCAGAAATAGTCGATCGCTTTCCGGAGCGTATTACCGTCAAATTCTTCATTGGCAGCGATTTTGGACATTGCGAAGTCTGCTTGACTGAGCACAACGCCCTTCGAATTGATGCGAATGAAAATTTCAGTAACCGTCTCGATGTCCAGATCTGCCGCCAGCTCTATCAACCCGATCTGCTTCTTGGTGATGTCGCACAAGCGGTCGAGCCGCTCATAGAGTAGATCCTCTTCCACATCAGGATTCAGCTCCAGGTAGTCCCGCCCTACCTTGTGAACCTTCATCTCTCCGCTGACGATCGGCGCGATATCCGCAAACCAAGACTTATCCTTCTCAATCGCCGGATTGCTGACTTCGAAGCGCTGTTCAATCGGATGAAAGGCGATACGGATTCGTACTTGCTGGTAGTCCTGATTGATCACCTGCTGTCCAGCAATCGCGGCGGTCAATGCGGTGACCCGTTGCTGGCCATCGATCAACACCTTCTTGCCCTCTGCCAGAGAGCCATCTTTCAGCTTTACCGTAGGATTGCGCCAAGCAATGATGTAGCCCACCGGAAAGCCCTGATACAAGCTGTCCATCAAGTCGCGCACCTTACTCGCATCCCATACAAACGGGCGTTGGATTTCAGGTATGGCAATCTCACCGGACTTCACCCATGTCAGCAGTGTTTCGATCAAGTGCTGGTTTACAGAATACTTTTGCGCTGACATCACTGTTCCCTTTCCGTCCTATTGTTCGATTCTACCTAGCTGATCCTCGCTTGGCGTAGTGATTAGGAGTATCCATCACCTTGAACGAGGTGAATTGCAGCCCTCGCGTCGATCTGGACAATCGCGCTTGAGGTGGAGCTGCTAGATGCGCGATCACCACGGGCCGCAGCAAACGAAAGGCGCCAACCGAGGCACCTGCCTACGGGGACATGCAAGATGTTCACCCGCGATCGAGCCGACCTACTGCGCTGGGCAGCTAGTCAATTGACTGAGTAGTCAGGAAACGAAAACAGCCCTCAACGAAAAGGGCTGTTTGCTCAAATCTTGGCGGAGAGAGTGGGATGGGATCACCTAGACCCTAACCCCTTCAAACCTTTGCAGAAGACCTGTCTGGACTGTTTCCTTTCAGTGTTTCCTCGATCATAGCCAGCTAGAGGGCATGCATCTAGTCCGCAACTGTCCCTACGATGCAGCCCACCGCCGCCATGCTGACGAGCATCGGCAGGAGAGCTTCGGTTGAACGTCCGCCCTATCGGGTCGCTTGGCCGGTCAGGGTCACGGCAGGTCATCGCACTGGACGACCTCCGAACCCACGGCTGGTAAAACTCGCTTTTCAGAATGCTTGTATCCGACAGGGGAACACTCCGCCCGGCGGCACTGGTCAGCATCCGTCCTCGTCAGGTGGTTTTCCGCTTCGACCGGGCCGAAGCGAGCTCAAGTTGGCACGAGTTGCTTAAACCGAAGGCAACGACCATCCTAGCCGCCCGCGCTGCTTACGGCAGGCGCGGACGGCAAAGCCGATATTAGAACCGCCCCAAGTCGGGCGCAGCCGGCGCGCTGGAAGAAGCTGGCTTCAAGACCTTGGTCAGCCGGTCTTGCTGAAGCAACGCATCGACAAAATCTTCAAAGGCAGTCGCACTGGGCTGCTCTGCCACTCCCCTGGCGAGCTCTGCAGCGAGCACCTTTGGCTCAGGAGGTTCGACATCAGGGTGCTGTTCAATGTGAGACACCAGTTTCCAGCGAATCAAGGCAATGCGACACGAAATGCTTCTAGCCCGCTCCACGGCACGCTGATGGGGCTTGAGCTCAGCCAGTTCAGGCACCCCGTGAACGTTTGCGAAGAACATCATCGGCATGTCCCTCACAACCGCCAAAACACCGCTCGCAACCTCGACCACATAGGGCCCATAGGTCTCAACTGCGTTGGTCAACCGATCAGCAACGGCGTCCGCCGCAGCTAGGCTGTAGATGAACTCCTTGAAAAGATCTTCCTTTGACTTTTCCTGCGTCTGTTCTGTCATCGCCTCATCCTTGCTATGGGGGACCTGATGCTACTCCATGCGAGCCCTCTGTTGCAGCGACAGTTCTTGACGTCAGGCGCTTTTGTGCTACCGATAACAATGGAGCAGCGTTTCTCAATCCTGACCTGCCCCACTAAGCCCCCGAGCTTCAGGCCTCCTCCCCCGGTTGTTCGGGGGCTTTTTTTTCGCCCGCTTGCGCTTTCCTGAAGATCCGCTACCCATGAAAGCATCCATTGTTCTTTCTGGGAGGAAAGCGTGCAGCACCGCTTCACCATCGCCGCCGTGGCTTGCCTTGCCTTGGCCGGGTGTTCGACCGTTCAACCCAACCCCAAGCCCAACAGCCCTTGGATTTACCAAACCCCGAAGCCGCATGGTGCCATTTACCGGCTCTTCCATCCGGAAAGTGAAAGGATGTGGAAAAGGGTTTCTCCAGCGCTGCGGGAAAAGGTTGAAGCCGTCCAGGCCCAGCTGGCCGCGGAAGGATTTGATGTGCGGCCCGTGGAAGGGTATCGAAGCCCCGAGCGACAGGCGGCCCTGCTTGCCTCCGGGTCCGGCGTGACCAGCGTTGGGGCGTTCTCCAGCTGCCACAACTTCGGGCTGGCCTTGGATGCCGCTGTGTTCGTCAACGGGGAGCCAAGCTGGAACCTGGACGATGCCCATGTAATGGCCGGCTATCAACGCTTTGGAGAGCTGACGGAGATCGTGGGGCTGAACTGGGGCGGCCGGTGGACCAGCCCGAAAGACTATCCCCACGTCGAGCTGAAAGCCGAGTGCGGACAAGCCAAGTGGGCCTACCGGCAGGGACGCAAGCCGGGCGCGTTTCCTCCGGTTACCGGGGAGCCCTCTTCGGAAGTGCTGGCGCGTGCGCTGGCACCGGCTTGGTGCCCTGCGGGGATGGAATCGGCGTGCTTGGCCTGGGGCAATGAAAACCGGATGGCCTGGAACTGGACGCTCTCGCGTCGGGTTTGCTTTGCGACCTTTCCTAACACCTTGAAAAAGATCGGATGATCGCCTTGCGGAAATGAAATCGCCTGTTATGGATGAAGTATCAGTCCATACTCGGGAGGGTTTTCATGTCGCCGCTTCGCATTTCGATCTTAACGGCTTTGATGGGGGCCTCGTTGTTTGCCTCCCCATCGTTTGCTCAAACCGCCACGGGAACCGGGGCCACGGCTTCGGAACCCAACTCGACGGCGACCGGGGAATACGCCCAAGCCTTAGCCCCGAATGCCACTGCAACGGGAGCCTATGCCAATGCCTCCGGGAACGGGGCCATCGCCACGGGCGTTCAAGCCAACGCCTCCGCAGACAACGCGGTGGCGTCGGGCACGAATGCCCAAGCGTCCGGTGCGAACTCCATTGCGACGGGCCAGGCCGCGAACGCCGCGGCGGTGAACGCCGTTGCGGTAGGCACGCTGAGCTACGCGGGGGGCGAAGCGGCCGTGGCCCTGGGAGCGCAATCCGCGGCTACCGGCGTCCATTCGTTGGCGGCCGGCGTGCAGTCACAAGCCAGTGGAGACCTGTCCATGTCGATGGGCTACTTCAGCCGGTCGCGAGGCAACGCGTCTATCGCGCAGGGCAACTTGGCGCAAGCCAATGCCGATAATGCAGTCGCCATTGGCTCTTCAGCGGTCGCCGATGCGCGCCAGTCTGTCGCACTGGGCGTTGGGGCTGAAGCACGCGGGCAAGACTGCGTTGCCCTGGGCTCACATAGCCGCTGCTGGGCCAGCGACGAAGTCAGCGTGGGATCCACGTATGAGGACGGGGGCCAGAGCACCCGCCGAATCACGAACGTTCGGGCCGGCACCTCAGACACCGACGTCGCAAACCTCGGACAGGTCCGTCAGGCGGCCCAAGCGCTGGGCGGCGGCGCCACGTTCGTCAACGGCAACTTTGTCGCGCCCATCTATCAGTTCCGCAGCGGTGCCACGCATCAAACCGTGGGAGCCGCATTGGACGATCTGGATGGACGGGTGACTTTCCTTGAGCAAAACCCAGGCAGCGGCTCGGGCACGCCCGGCCCGCGCGGCGCAGACGGGTTGAGCGCTTACGAGGTGGCGTTGGCCAACGGCTTCCTAGGCAATGAACAAGATTGGCTGGCAAGCCTGAAAGGGGAGCCAGGGGCCCAAGGGCCTGCCGGCAACGATGGGGTGGATGAAACCGCCGGGACCGGCTCGGGCTCGACTGCAAAGGCGGGAAAGAACGTCGAAATCACCCACTCAGACGGCACCCAGACGGTGGCCGTCAGCGACAACGTGCAACTGTCCGACGCTGGGTCGGTGAGCGTCGGCGCGACCACGGTCAATGGCCAAGGCGTCTCCATTCAAGGTGGACCCTCGGTCACGACTGTGGGAGTCAATGCCGGCAATCAACGCGTGACCAACGTTCAAGCGGGGCGCATCGAGCGCGGCTCCACGGACGCCGTCAACGGCGGCCAACTCTGGGATGCCCAGCAGGCTTGGGATGACCGCTGGACCGACACCGACCGCCGTTTGCGGCACCAGGATCGCCGGATCAACGGTTTGAGTGCCCAACTGGGAGCGATGAGCCAAATGGCAACTGCTGCTGCGCAAAACGGGGGCACGGCGATTGGCCAGGTGAACCTGAATGTGGGCGTGGGATTCTCGGGTGGCAGTGCTGCAATGGCCGTGGGCTGGGGTGCTCGGGTGTCTGAAAAGGTCAGCGTCTCGGCGGGCCTGTCCTTCGGCTCTGGCAACAAGCCGGTGGCCGGGCTTGGGATCAGCATCAACCTGGGGCGTTGATAACGATTGCGTGGGTGGAAAAAGGAGGTGATCGATCTCGGCAAGGGCCCTTCGGGGCCTTTGTTCGTTGGGCCTCTTGACGCAACCCGCCTTTCTTTTATGGGTATGTAGGTATACCCAGATACTTTGCCTGATTCTGCTGGGCTTGGGCTTGGGCCGGTGAAATCGAGGACTGCTTAGACAGCCATTCGCGATATGCGCCCTGAATGATGGCGCTAGCGATCACGCTCTCTTTCAGCAACATGGCGGTGATATGAGCAAAGATTTTCGCCATAGTCGTCAAGCCCTAGGTTCTCTCCGCAGACCAAGCACTCACCAGGATCCCCAAGTTCAAAGCCGCACGCAAAGCAGATCTCCGCGCTATGAACATAAGTCGATTCTCCGCACTCAGGACACGTATCAAGCGGATCGACGCCACCGTCTTTAGCAGCTAAAAAGCTTTCGCCGCTAAAATACGCTGGGAGGATTCTTGCTACCCATGCATCGTTAGACTGAGTATGGCCACATGCCCTGCAAGACCATACTGCCTCAAACGCGCTTGTGTTATCGGGGCTCAACTGCCTTATCAGGTGTGAACTGCACTCGGGGCAACCCTCTTTTTCTAACGCCTCCTCCATGCCCTCAGGCCATTCCAGAAGGGAATAAGACGCTTTGCATTCAGCGCGAAGCCGGTCTTCAATCTCTTTTTGCTCAACGAGCGTAGCCCAAGCGTCTTCGTCTATCGCATCTTGGGGATCCACTCCAAGATTGATGGGCATGAACTTGGAAAGGAAAAGAAGTCCATCTGCAAATGCGCCTCGTATCTGCTCTGGCTCGGCAACGAAGTGATGTTCTACCGCGTTTCGAATCCTTGTGATTCGCGTGAGGAGTTCGACATCGACTTCAATCTTGCATGATTTGAAGCGCGCGATGATCTCACCCACGTCAACAGTCGTCTTTCCTGACGCAGCGAATACAACCTCGCCAGCCTCATCTAGCGAGGGAACAAGTTGCTTCCAGATCAGGATCTCATCATCTGGTGACAAACGCCGAAGCTTCTCCTTGCACAGAAGCAATATTCCGGCAGTCAGATTTCTCACCGCCGAGGCAAGGCGAGGCGGAGAGCCCTGATTGAAGTCTTCAACGCCCACTTGGATAGCGTCAATAGCGTTACGGTAGATAGGATGTTGTTCCAATGCGGCATCTCCATTGAATCCAGACAGGCTGCAGCTCTCACCGAGCTCCGCCTTGACTAGGCTGATGCGGTGGACTGATGCCTAAGTTAGCAGTTTGTAACGCTCTGGGACCCTGCAGCGCAAAGCAGCTTTCCTTCATCGGCCTAGTCCCTGCCGCATCCGCGGGGTCTGCGTTGGGGACGTGGGCAAGGGATGAGCCTGCTTCCTAGGCCGCTCAAACACCTCTAGCAAGTGAAGGGCCTTCCGCCCGCTCTCGCTCATTGGACCGCCCGCCTGCTTTAGCTCTTTATGTTCATTGATCAGGTCATCCAGCTTGACCTGGAGCGTCGTTCGCTGCGCCGCCGGGCGCTGAGGCCCAGTGGCAGGACTGGGTTGAGCGAGAATCTGCCGTTCGGCCTTCGGCACGTCTTTCAAGCCAGCGTCGAGGACGGTCTCCTTCAAGCGCTCCAACCCCAGGCGCTCGTTCAAGCGCTCCACGTCATCGGAGGTCGCATACAGGCGGTAGGAACCTTCCGTGAGACGGGTAAAGGCCACCAAGGCGCTATGGGCGTCGAGCATGCCCAGTTTCGCCAGGTGGTAAACCTCCCGCTTCCCTTGGCCCTGGCTCTTGTGAACCGTCCCGGCGTAGGAATGCGTCAGTGCTTTCATCTCCTGGCTGTTGAACGTCAATCGCCGCCCATCTCCCTTCGTCTCCGAGCGAATGGAGGCCGTGATGTCGTAGCCGCCCTTCCTGGAAGGCTTGATGTTCTCCACCACGGCCTGCGTGCCATTGATGACCCCCAGGTCCTTGTTCTTCGCGGTGAAGACGACCTGATCGCACTTGGATAACGCCAAGTTGAACTTGCGCCCCTTGTCCCGGGCCTCGATCATCACCTCTTCCTGGTGCAGCTTTCCACGCTCTTTCAACCCAGCCCGGATGCCAGCATTGAGGGCGGCCACGTCTGCACGGGTGTGGGCGATGACCAGCTTCTCGCTCATAGGCGCCGGGTCTTCGAAGTATTCATGCAGCAAGCGCTCGCGGGCTTCCTTCTCCGTCGCCGTTTCGCGGATGGAGTCGAGCAACCGGGCCTTGATCTCGTTGCCCTTGTCGAGGGTCTGGGCCCGGGAACGGCTAGCCTTCTTCAAGTCGATAACCTGGCCGTTTTCGTCGGTGGCGTAGAACGACAATGCGGTTTCTCGGTCTTCCTGTTTGCCCTGGCGTCGGATCTCCGTGAGCTTGGCATCGCCCACGGCGCTCTTGGTCAACTGAAAGCCGGACCCAGCCCCGATGGGCTGAAGCTGTTCCACGTCCCCCTGCATGATGACCTTCGCCCCCGACTTGGCCGCGTAGCTGAAAAGCTTGTGGGTGTTGCGCGCATCGACCATGCCTGCCTCGTCCACCACAATGACGTCCGTCTTGCGGAACTGCATCGTGCCTCCTTCTAGGTCATGGAGCATCTGCGCCATGCTCACGCTAGACATGCCGCTTTCCGCCTCCAGCTTCTCGGCCGCGGCGTTGGAAACGCAGACGCCAAGCAGCTCGAACCCCTGGGTCTCAAACGCTGCCTTGAAGCACTCGGAAATGGTGGTCTTGCCGGTGCCGGCCAGGCCGGAAAGGTTGACCACGCCCCCGCTGCCCTGGGTGATGTGGTCCAGCGCGTGGCGCTGCTCCTTAGAGAGCTGAAAGCCCTTGGCCTTCTCGTAGTCTACCACCACCCGGTCCAAGTCGGCCTGGGGCACGTGGTGATGGGTTTCCTTGGCTCGCTCAATCGCGAAGGCCACCACCTCCTGCTCGATCTGGAGCATCCACGGGGCGCAGTAGCGCTCCTGGGTATGCCGCCTTGCCAGCGAGTCGCCCTTGTCGTCGTCGTGCAGGCGCGTGGGGTTGACCAGCACCAGGCCGTGCTCCTTCTTGAACGCTTCAACCAAGCTGTAGAGCTCTGGCACGGTGACGCTGCCGGCGTATTCTTGGCCCAGGACCTCCAAGAGGTTGTGATCGCAGAAAATGGCGTCCGTCTCGTGGAGCCGCTCCAGCAGTTCTGCCGGGGATTTTTGCTCCATTTCGTGCGTGTTACCCTTGGCCTGCTTAAGGCTCTCGGTGCTCACGTCGAAGCCCTTCAGCGTTTCTTGCCAGAGCTCGATCAGCTCGTGGTAGGGCGGCTCGTCCTTGTCTTTGCGCGTGGCCAACGTGGCCTGTTGGTTGGAGACGTGGTGCTTGGCTGCGTAGGCCAGGATTTCCTTGCGGCGGTTGCCGTAGCGATCGGTAACCTCCTCGTCCAGACCCGCGATCCGAGCGTAGACGCGCCCGGTTTCCTGGCCGTCGTCGTCCAGTTCACGGATGCGGTCCACTCCATACCCCAGCGCCTTCATGCCCTGGTAGAGCTCTGTCTTGTAGACCTCATCCATGGCTTTGCGGTAGCGGAAGATCTCTTCAGCCGAAAGGCTGGCCTCTTGACCATCGTCGCCAAGGGAAAGGTTGTAAAGCAAGTTATGGGTGTGGAGGTTCGGGCCCATCTCGCCGGTCGCTTCATCGGCTCGGGCGGCGTAGTGGTGGTGGGAGCTCCAGATCAAGCCCCCCTCCCCCACGCCAATGACGTTTTTCCCGGCCTTGCCACGACGAGTTTCAGACATGGCTTCGAAGGCTTCCATCGCCCGCTGGACCGCGTTGCGGTGCGCGGCATGGATGGCTTCTTGTTCTGCGGGGTCAGACGCCAGGGCAAACGCCACGCTGCAATCCAGCGGAGCTGAAATGGTCAGGTCAAATCCGATCCGGTGTCCGCCTGCCAGATAAGTCACGTCCTTGCCGTCCTTCTGCAGCGGCTTCCCCGCCTTGTCCTTCCGCACCCGGATCTGGCCGCGGTCGCCCGCGTTGTGGCAGAGCGCACGCCCCGTCTTGGGGTCGAACCCGTCGGTGAGGGGCAGCATCAACTCCTTGGTGGCGCGCTGCTCGACCAGACCCAAGTGCTTCGCCATGCCCCCGTAGAACCGGGACTCAGCTCCTTCACTGGGAGCTGGCAAGTCGTAGTAACCCACCACTCGGCGGGCCTTCTCCCGGGCAAGTTCCTGGGCAAGCAGGTAATCAATGGACGCGCAGCCGCCCTGAGTTCCGCTGGCATTTCGCTTGAGTGTGGTTCGGTTGATCATGGGGCCCCCAGTGCATGTTCTCTTCCACACGCATAGCAAAAATGCTCGAATGAGCAATACGGCTATTGGGGGCTTCACGTGATCTATTTCTTCATAGAAGAGACCAACGAACAGGTAAAGGTTGGACGTGCCAAAGACATTGAGCGACGTCGTAGAAATCTACAGACAGGCAACCCGAGGGAGCTGCAACTCCTAGGGTGGATTCGCACTGATGACGATGTGCGTATCGAAAGGGAAATACATCAACGCCTCAATATCCTCCGTGGTCGAGGCGAGTGGTTTCACATCGACCCAGCTGATGTCCTTCCAATCCTGTCGCACTATGGCATTGACGGCTTCGTAGGGACAACGGAGGACTCATTCGCCATCGTCGGCCATGACCGAGATGGCATACCTGAATACATGGGTGTCTGGAACTGGGGAGACTTGGAGTTCGAGGAGTGCTGCCCTTTTTGCGGGTCTTTCTGCGGCATGCACTTCCAAGACGCTTCTCACATGTATCACTGCATCAACTGCGACCGACTTGAGAGTTTCGAGTTTTTGTCACCGGACTACGGTCGGGAGGATGAGGAGAGCGATTGATCTATTTCCGAAAGATCGCCTCCAGCTCGTCATCTGAAACCGCGCGGAGCTTCGGCGGCGTGGCACCGCGTTTTTGCAGCTCCGCGGCGGCCTGGTCGGCGGTCATCTTTAGCACGCGCTGGACCTCTGCAGCGCTCTGCGCGTCACTCGGTGGCATGGGCTTTTGCTCCACCGGGCGCGCCCCCTGTTCGGTCCACGCGGCGCGTTCCTGGCCGTCGCGCGCGTGCGGGTAGCTGACGCCCGGCCAGTCCAGCAAGAGTGGGTTCCGGCTTGTCTGCACAATGGCCCGGATGCCCCAACCCTCGGAGCCATAGGCGCTGCCACTGCGTGGGCCCAAGTCGTCAGTGAGCCGCACCGGCGGAACAACGGCTTTTGACTCCTCGTGGACGGTTGCTTTTTCGTCGTGGGTCCGCCAAGCCACGGTGCGCTTGCCCATGTTCCGGGAGATTTTTTCCCGGGTCTCGCCGATTTGGAGATGGCAAATAATGTGTGTGCCGACCAACCCTGAAAAGGCTTGCGCGGTCTTGTCCCCATAGACCCTCTCGACCTGTGACCAATCCTGCACGGCCATGCAGGCCACCACGCCTTTTGAGCGTCCCAAGGCCAGCAACGGCTCGATGTTGAGCTTGCCGGCGGAGGTGAGCTCATCGAAGAAGAACCCCAGGAATCGCCCGGTTTCGTCATCTGGCAGCGAGGGGCCGATGATCTCCGGCACCGCGCAGTTGATCATGGCGGAGATGTAGGCCTTGGTTAGCACCTCATCAGGACCTGATTGAACAATGACCTGCTTGCATCCCGTGTAGTCGTCCTTGATCCAGTCCAGCATGGAGAACATCTGCCCAGGCGTGCGCTCGGGCCATGCCAAGGCCAGGCGCTCGATAACCGCGGTGCCGTTGGCGAGCACAGCGATACAGCTGCTGGTGGTGTTCGAATCGGGATTGGAAATAAGAGCGGCGGCTCGGGGGTAGTAGAGCGACAGTGCTTTAGCCATCGGCTCAACAGGGCGGGCAACCAACGCGGCCAACTCTGCCCACCCCCAGTTCTTGCCCTTCGTGGCCTGGAGTTCGCGCACGCACCCTTCCAGCAAGGCTTGCGCCGCAGACGCCCAGAATGCGCCGCTGCCCTCCTCCGGGGGGATGATGGATTGGGAAAACGCGGCAGCCTGGGTTTGCGTCGCTACGTCCTGGCCAACATCCCATATCCAACTGCGCTTATCAAACGGACAGACAATCGCTGGCCGATCAAAGATCGAAGTGAAGTCGCCCTTGATGTCGTAGATGAATGCCTTTTTGTCGAGCTTGACCACCTGTTCCAGCAGGTGCTTCAGGATGACCGATTTGCCCGAGCCCACGCTTCCGTAGATGAACATGTGACGGGCCAGCAGCTTCTTGCTGACGGTCCAGTCGGGATGCAGCGACAAGGCATGCAACTCGTCCCTCTGCTTCTTCTTCGTCAGCGAGCGTCGGCGGGCCTCGGCCAGGGCTCGTTCCCCCTGCAGCAGTTCAGCGCCGGAAACGTGCCAAGTGTTCGATCGTGGGATGAGCCCCCGTAGAGTCACCAAAGCCGACGTCCACCCTGTCAAGCCCGCCGCAACGCCGACCCGTGCCAACGTGCCGAACGTGGCTTGCTCCTTGGCCACCTCCCAGAACGCGGCGGCAGGCTCTCGGAATGAGATGGTGCCCGTGGCAAGGTTACCCAGCGCTGCCAGGCTGCCAGTCAGTGCCTGGCCGTAGTTCATGAGGCTGTGGCTGCTGGGAATCTGCCAACCCAGCCAGAGCGCGACCGGATAGGTCAGCGCCGCGATGCATGCCCCGCTAAGCAACCCCTGGGGCCAGTAACGGACTTCGCGGCTCGGCTCGATGCTCGGCGGGACCGTCCAGCTCCAGCAGTCATAGACCGAGGGCTTGCCCATGCTCCCTCTCCCTCACTCGATGCACGTCCCCCGGCTTGCGGCCGGCGCTGTCCAGCTGCCCCGGGTCCGCGCCTGCAGCCATGAGCTCCAGGCAGCACTGCGCGCGTTTGTGTTGGGCCGCCACATGCAGGGGAGTCTCCCCGCGGGGATTCCCCAAGGCGGGGTCCGCGCCGGCCTCAATCAACCGACGAACGATGCCGGGGTGGCCGTGCCGCGCGGCGAGGTGTAGCGGCGTCTCGCCGTTGGCGTCGGGCACATTGGGCTCGGCGTGCATGCGCAAACAGGCCTTCACCCCATCCAGGTTTCCCGTCGTTGCGTTCTCGCAAAGCCACGTCTGCCAAGGCGCTCCGTAGAGCCCTAAGTGAGGGGAATGCGCATGGGCCGCTGCCAGCACCTGGCTACCATGCATCGTGGTCAGCACATCTCCATAGGTCGCCTTGACATGGTCCGCCGCCAGCCGGGCTTGGGCATCGGGGACCTCAAGCCGCCGCAGCAGTTGGGCGATGTCCAGCGGCGGCTGAGACGGCACCGGCAGTTCAGGCAGGGCTCGGAGGGTTTGGAGCTGCGTCGCCGCAGAACGGTTTGACTGAACCTGGTCGATGGACTCCCTTAGTTCTCTTAACAACCCATCCCGCTGCTCGGCCGGGAGCAACGCGTAAGCGGTGGCCAGGGGCTTGTGACCCAGCACGCCGGCATGGATGACAGCGTCGAGCGGGTGCGCGGACAGGTCCGGATCGACTTGAAGCAACGCGGCGTGGCCGCCCTGCCCCAGCTCCAGGGAAATGCGGTTGGAGAAACGGCTTGGGGTCAGCACCCAGTCAAAACCAGCGTCGGTGTGGGTGTCCAACCCGCAAACCAGGGCCTCTCGGCAAAACCGCGTGGCCAGATCCAACGCCTCCCGCGCGTCGGCGACAGCGGCGGCCTCGTGATGCTTCCCGTAGAACTGGGCCAGCGTCAGGGGGTGGAGAATGGGATGAAGCAACGGCTCGTGGGGACGATTCAAGAAATCGCCCCCACCTGGGTTGCCTGCTGCGTTGTCACGTTGGGGTTCCATCCCCATTGCATACCGTGTTTTTCGGTTTTGGCAATCAGCAAGCGATCTTGATGATGAAAGCCGCGCCAACCAAAACTCCGGTTTGAAGAAAAAGCGAGACGGTGTGCAGATCCATCTGCTCCAAATCCTCCTTCAGCCACGCCATCATGACAGCAACCCCGCCACGTTGGCGGCCACGTAGCTCACCACCGAAAACGCACCCAACGTCAACAGCAGGTTCCCCACGTTGTCCACGGCGAACTCGTAAGCATCGGCAAAAATATACATAGGGACCTCCCCCGGTTGTGTTTGACCGATTACAGTCAACCACACCTCATAAAACTGGCAACTCTAAAAACCTTGATTAATCGACACTTCTGTTGTTTAGTCAAACTATCTTCACCTTCTTTCCAGCCGCTCAAACCCCAACCCCGCTTTTTACTCTGAGCCGCTTTTTTGCCGTTTGCTTTTATGGGTAGATCGATCCACTCATAAACAAGGGAACGTGCCCAACAAAAAGGGCCCCAAAGGGCCCTGAGTGGTGTGTTTACTGGCGGAACACATTGGGTTGGCGCTCGCGATCTTGCTTCTGCCAATCGAACTCTTCCTCATAGATGCGCATCTTCTTCTGCTCGGCCAAGGCCGTTGCGGCAAAGGTGGCCCCACCCCACTTGCCGGCGCCGTATTTCGGAAAGTCCACCTGCACGTCGTCGCTGCGCTGGCGCTGCTTGCGCCACTCGTCCAGGCGCATCATGGGAATCTCCACCTGTCCCGGGCGTTGCTGCTCTTCCTTGGCGCGCTCAGAGGGCATCTGGCTCACTCCCTGGCGCTGCTCGATGGTCTTCACCAGCTCCTCTTGCTTGCTCGCCATCCGCTCTTGATGCTTCGCGATCTCCGCCGGATCCGACTTCCGAAGCCACGTTCGAATGTCTTTGCGGGTCTCTTTGAGACCAGCCTCCAGCTCCGTCATTTGCTTGTCATACGCCGCCCGCTGCTTGACCAGGAAGAGATTGGGTCGCCCTCTCACCTCCATTTCGTGGCGCTGATTGGCCAACTCCGCTGCTCGCTCCTCCAGCGCCACCAGCCGCTCCGGGTCCAAACGTCGCTCCATGGAGCGCTGCATGCGCTCCACTTCGGATTTTTGCTCTTGGGCCTTCCGGTCCAACTCCGTCCATCTTTCTGCGACGGGCTCCTTGCTCGATGCCATCTGAGCGCGGAACTGTTGATCTTTCTCGTGATGATTGTTCATTGCTTGGTCTCCTGCTGTGGGGATTGAAGATCTTTGGAGCGCGCCTCGCGCTCCTTCTTGATGGCCGCAACCACCTCCTCGACTTGGCTAAGTGGAAGGAAGGGGGTGTTGCACACGTCGGCGCGACGAACGCCAGCCCGGTTGAACCAAAGAATGGCTCGCCCCTGCTGGTTCAGCAGGCCGGTGAACTCGGCTTGGGAGAACAACGGTTGGGCCTCGCGGTGACCGGACGCCGGCACCTCAATGTCCTTCACGGCATTAACCCCAGTGAGCTTCTGGCCGGTCCAACGCATCTTGGTGACGGGGTCAATGTGGGTCGCCACCAAGCGCCCAGCACCCGCTCTGCGCAGCTGCTTCATGCCGGCCGCCATGGGGTGATTCGGGTCGAACAACGAGTTGTCCAACGCCATCTCAATCCCACCGGAGTAGTCCAAGCCAACGGCCTTCTGCTTGAAGGAAGTCATTTCTTCGACCCCGTAGCGGCTGGCCGCATACTCGTAGCTCTTCGGGGTGGTGCGCTGCAGAACGAGGTTCTGGAAGCTGCCCAAGAACTGATCAGACGCATCGCCGGGCAACTTCACACGAATGCCGTCCACGTTCTGGGTGGCGTAGATGCAGCCCATCTTTGTGCTGCGGCAGATTGGCAGGATGATCTGGTCCTCGCGCCCAATGAGGTTCTGGCACTCGTCCTTGATCAAGATCACCGGCAGCTCGCCGCGCTGGCGCCATTCTTCTTCACTGACTTCGTTCCGCAGCTTGATGCCGTTGTTCAGACGCTGGCAGATGAGGTTCTGCACCAACACGCCGGCGGTGCCGTGGCGCGTGTCGGGCAGGTTCACGCCCATGGAGGTGCCCTTGAGCATCTGGCCCACGTCCACTTCGCCGCGCTCAATGCTGTGCCAGGGCACGCCGTTCTCGTCCACCAAGTGCTTGCCGCGCATCAGGGGATTGATCCGACGGTCCACGTTGGCCATGAAGCTGCCACGCGTTTCTGCCGGGTAGGTCGGCCACTTCTTAAGCACGAACTCAAACGACATCTGAAGCAATGAGCCGCCGACAAGAAGGTCCGGGTGAATGGTCTTTTGAGCCGTCTCCAGCCGAAGGTCCCAGTCCCTCTTGCGGGCCGCAAAGTCCTCATCGCTTCCCAGATGCATCGGTTGCACACCGAGGAAGTTGGCGGCCGCCAACAAGCTTTCACCGGGCAAGCTGCTGGTCTGCGTGGTGCGAATGTCGTTGATGGCGATGAGAACCTTGTTCAGGCGCTCCAGAGTCCACTGCCACTCGCGCTCCTTGGAAAGCTCTTGCTGGCGAATGGCCATTTTTGCTTCCAGGTCGGCGATCACCCGATCGATATCAGCACCATCCCCGTCATTGGCCACCTCAGCATCTTGCTTCTGAAGCAATCCTTCGATCTCAAGCTCCAGGCCAAGTTTCTCTGCGGCATCCAACGCCCGCATCTTGTTCTCATGGTTGTGGAGCGCTTCTAGGATGACGGTCGCGTGGTCGATGATGTCCGCGGACATCCCCTTCCAAATATCCGTCTCGTCGTCTTCCATGCGAGTGTTGGTCAGCGCAGCCTTCACGCCTTGAGCATCCAGGCCTTCAATCATGCCCAAGTGAACGCCGGTCTCAACCACGTAATCCAACATGCCGCGAACCTCGCCAGCGAGCGCGCCCTTGCCGCAGAACACCGCGAACGCGCAGGGGTAGCCCGACTTCATGATTTCGGCCATCAGCCACCGAATGTAGGACGATTTCCCCATGCCGCTTTCGGCCAAAATCATGGCGTGCATAAACAGGTCATCGACGCTGATGCCTGCCGGGGAACCGGCGTCGTAGCAGAACTTCGCCCCTTTTTTCTTCAGGTGGCCGGTCGCCGTGCCCCAGGCAATGAATGGGGTTTTGTCAGCCAAGGCTTTCCGAACTTGGTTTTCCAAGGCTTCGGCCGTCGCCCGCTCCATCAACCCTTGCTTGCCCAGGTTGAACCGGGAGCTTTGGGACTGAAGCGCCAACGTGCGCTCTTTGTAGTCCCGCGAGTAGTAGACAAACCCGTATGCACCGGCCATCACGAACCAGGCGAACCCGCCTATCACCGGAGGGAAGAGCGTCGTGATCAGCAGCGCAACCATGCCAACACTGCTCCAAAGGGCGAAGGCCTTCAGACGTGCCAGCCTTCCGCCCCACGCTTCCTGATCTTGCTCCACGGGAGCAATCAGGCAGTAGAGAAACCCGGCCACGAGATAAAGGGTCAGTGCCGTCATGGCACCACTCAACACGATGCCGCTGGTCCAAGCTGACGTCCCCAGGCCTTTGATGAGCACCAACGGCAATGCAAAGGTCAGGAAGAACGCCCGCAGCGCATCCGCGGTCCCCTCGCTTCTCTGAATGGCCCTCACGTAGGGGACGACGGCCGGGAGTAGCAACCACCCCAAGATGCCGACGTAAGGGACGGAGGTGAGCGCTGAGATCAGCGCACCAAGGATGGGAAGCGCCGCATACATCAAGAACAGCGCCGTGCTATCTCCCCCTTGGAACTTGTCCCTGGGCAGCACCCGGCTCTCGATCAGCCGCCCGTCTTTGGTCAGCTCCGCCCGGCCCTCCTGATTCTGCAGATCCAATGGAGCCGAAGGCCAGAAGACAGAGAACTTCTCGTCCTTCTCGTCCATCGACTCCGGAACGACGTAGCAGCCGCTTACGGCGTCGTATTCTGCTCCCAAATCCGTAGCGTTCTTCTCACGGCCTTTCGGAACCACCAGCCGGCGACTGGAGACACGGTTGTGCGCGTTGACCAGGCCTTGGACGTTCTTGTAGTTGGCCGAGGATTTTTGACGCATGGCATCAACGATCCCTTGAGGCGCTCCGCGCAGCAGGAGCCGATGCTTGAGCTGGTTGGCGAGGTCCAGCAGGTTGTAAAGATTCAATCTCATTTCAGTTCCTCCTGGCTCAACTCATTCCAAATCGTTCTGCATCGCACAACCGCATTGCTGGCAATGTCGTTCCTTTTCCATCTGTCCTCGCACTCAGCGCGAAGCGCGGCAAGTTCCTCCGCAGTGGCCTCCTTCTCAGCAGGTAACGCAGCCCTTTGAGCAGGTGCCGTGCTTGCTTTTGGTTCGGCGGACGCCGCCGCCCTTTTGGGCCGAGCTTCTTGTCCACTCTTCAACGGGCTGAGAACGCCAGCAACCAACTGAACTGCCATCCCAACCGGCGATCCACCCCAGTTGGAGAACGGCGCCGCGATCAGGGCGCAACCAAAGCTGACGGCCAACACGGCCAAAAAGGTTGCCTTCGGGATTTCGGCCTTACTTACCTGCCGGGCTTCCTCTGCGTGCTGCTGCCCACGGGACCACGCTTTCAGATTGTGCTGCTGCATCTCAATCGGACGATCCTCGGCCAGATCGTAGTAACTGTCTTTGACGGCCTGCGGGACATTTTTTAAACCCAGATCATCAGGACGCCCCAAGAACGTCTCGCCATGCCACCTCATGAAGCGAGATGTGAATGAAACCCCGGCACCGCGATACGGCAAGAAGAACCAACCCAACATAAAACCTCCCCTGAATGTAACCACCATTTACTTGTAACCGACCATCTTGTTTGTGCAAGGGGGTTAGTTGATTCCAGCCTTCTTTGCCCAGGCATCCATGTCGCTTTCTGCCTTTTCCTGCCACTGCGTTTCTTCCCGAGGCTTTTCAGCCGCTGATTTCTTAGCTGCAGGCGTTGCTCCTACGCCTGCCGAAGACGTCGCTTTGGCAACCACTGCCCCCGGCCTCTTAACTTCCTCAGGAGCGCCTTTGTCGCCTTTCTTCACCGGTTGAACTTCGGCCCGTGCCGCCGCCCTGGGCGCTTCCGCGAGAGCAGGCGCGGCGCCCTTCTCAACCGGCAACGCGGGCGGCGCTTCGACCGCCAGCGGCGCTTGCTCGGGTTCAGGAGCCGAGACAGGGGACGCTTGCTTAACCTCTGGGACCGGCACTGCCGGCGTTGAAACAGGCTTAGCCGCCGCAGACGCAGGAGCCGCCGTGGGAGCTGGTTCGTTTTTCCCGGTGTCGCGAGTGACCCACCAAGCAATCCCCCCACCCAGCACCAGGCACGCGACGCTGGCCACAACGACGATTGACCAACCCTTCTTGCGGCCGGCCGTCGTTGAGGTCGAGCCAGCAGGGGCGGCATGCGCTGGCGAGGGTTCCGGTTGAACCGCTGCCGCGTCCGCGCCACGAAGCGCGGGACTGGACGGCGGCAACGCCTCCTCGTCCTCCAATGCCTCCGAAGCAACGGAAAGGTCCGCCGGCTTCACTGCCTCCTCTTCCGCAAGCACGTCCAGCGTTCTCGGTTCTACGGCTTCTGGTTCGACAACGACCACCGGAACCAGCGGCTCGTGGGCCCTGCTGGGTTCTTCCAGTGCAACCGTTGTGGGTTCCAAAACCGGCTCGGGGGCGCACACGTCCACCGGCTGCGCACGGGCGGCTGGCTTTGCCGCTTCGTCCCGCTCGGCTTGTTCTTGCTGTTGCCGCGCCTGCTCGGCTGCAGTGGCTTCCTTGCGTGCCCTGGCTTCTTCTGTTCGACGTGCCAAGGCCTCTTGGGCTTCTTTGGTCTTCTCGGCAGCCTTCTCCGTCAGCTCCTTGGTCTTGCGCCCGAAGGCACGGCCCCAATGCTTGGCAGCGTTCAACACCTCGCTACCGCCGCTTGGCGTTGTGGACGGAGTGGTGGTGGCGGGCGGCGGCGCGGTGTCGTCATCAAAAAGCTCGGCCAACTCCTGGAGACGGCGAAGCTCTTCGGGGCTTTGGGGGGTGTTGCTCATTAGGTCCTCCAGGCGTTTGAAAAAGATTTGAGCCAGGGGGCTCTCGCCCCCCAACTCTCGGTTGGCTTAGCGAACGTCGGGGATCGGCGAAACCGTGATGGCGTAATCGCCCCGGCCACACTGGTCATCGACCGTGGCGTTCTGAAGCGCGCCGCGCTTTGCCAGCTCAACGACCGGCACCTGGCACACGGCGGTGTCCGCACCGCTGAAGGAGACCGTCAGCTTTTCCTTGCTCGCCTTCAGGAGCGCGGCCAGCTTGTCCAGCGTGGCAGCGGTCTTGGCGCTCACCGGCTGCATGTCAGCGGCCGGGTAACGGATGACCAGCTTGTCCAGGGCTTCGGCCTGGCCGTCCTTCGCCTGGATCGTCTTAATGTGGACCTGGGCCTCCAAGCCTGCCGCTTTCGCAGCGTCTGCCACTGCTTGGGCTTCCTGGACCTGCGCGCGATACGACGCAACCCCGCCAACGACCGCGCCTGCAGCGCACGCCGTTAGGGCCTTGTCTTTCTTGCCGGTCAGCAGAGCGATGCCTGCACCGGCAGCGCAGCCAATCCCGCCCGCCTTGAACAGGCGCAGCTTGTTGGTCTTCTGCGGTTCCGCCGGAGCGGCGTCCTGAGCGAACGAGATGCCAGGGGCCAGCAACGCGGCGATGGTGAGAGTAAGAGCAAAGCGTTTCATAGAGACCTCCTTTGAGGCAGTGGGGGGAAAGGGTTAAGAGCGGTTGGCGTGACGTCGCCAATCCGCGCTGTTGTCTGAAGGGGTGGGGGACGGCCCGCGATGCGGCTTGGCAGCTGGCGGCTCGGCGGGGGCTTCGTGGTCGGCCTGTTGTTCGGCGATGAAGTGGCTAAACCCTCGGAGCGCTTCGAGGATGAGCGTCCGGTTGTCCTGGAGCGCCGCGTCCTGCTCGGCTCGCAGGTCCGCCATGAGGCTTTCGAGCGCCAGGAATGCCCTGGCTTCGGATTCACGGACCGTGGTTTGAATCGCGCTCAACGTGTCGCTGGCCTCCAAGCCTTGCACCACGCCGCGATTCTTTTCGAGAACGGCCAGGCGCAAATACTTGTTGAGCGAAACCCCCTGCTCCTTCGCGCAGTAGCGAGCACTCTCCAGCTCACCGCTGGCGATGCTGAAAGACTTGGTTAACAGCGACTGACGAACCACTTAACCCCCTGCAATGAAAATCCATACCCATGGATTAGCAAAGGATTTAAGAAGCGCAAGTGGGCTAAGCCGATTTTCTTCTCTTTTGCTGGGGTGCCAACCATTTTTCAGCCGAACGGTTGGCCAAGTTGTTAGCCAAGGTTAAAAGCAAGGCGCAGCAAGGCGTGGACGGGTGGAAACGCGCAGCGCTTCTAGCCAAGCCGGAAAAACACTTCAGTGCGACTTGTGTATGGCCTACTCCCTTCACCCTTCGGTAAACCTTGAACGGTGAATGGGCAGCCAATCTCTTTCCCCGCAGTCCTCCCCCCAGTTTTCGTTCCACCGATCTTGCTCTTCCGATTTTCAGGGGTAGAAGTAAAGGAAAGTCCCAACCCTTAACGAACCCGGAGACCCCAGTGCCCCTCACTCCCGCCACGCTCAGCCGCTCAAAAACGTTTTCGCCAGCCCCCGCAGCCTTCCTCCCCACCCAGCCAGCTCCCTACCTCCCCACCGACTCCGTCCCCCCTGTCTCAAAAATCCGGGACCACCGTTTTCCCCACTCCCGCGCCCTGTCCCTGTTCGCTTTAGTCAAGCGGAGGCCAGCATGGGATCGCGTAAGTGGTTGGGTTCAGTCACGCTGCCGGGGTGTTCGGAAAGCCCTGTCTCCATCCGTTTTAGTCAACTCTGCTTGGGGGTTCGGGTGGTGGAGTGCTGCGGTTCTTGCTTCCCTTTCGGGTGCTTGGAAAGCCTTGAGTCAATCCGTTTTAGTCAAGCGGGCTGACCTTGCTCTCGTTCGCTGTCCCCCGGCTTTCGATCAGCGGTTGCGGGTTGAGTGCTGGCCTGGGAACGGATCGGAGAAGCGGGTTGTTGGTTTGAGATCGGCGGTTGTTGGGACGGTTCGACAGGCCCGGAAAAGCGTTTTAGCCAAATCTTTTTCAGGTTCCTGCGCTCCCCCTCTGCCCCTGCCTGGGAATCCGGGTGCCGGGGCTGAGTTGAACGAGTCGGAGGTGCGCCGTGCTTGACCTTGCCCCCTTTGTGGATGCCATCGCCCGAGCGGATGCCCCGCTGGAAGGCAAGGCCAACGGCTGGCAACGCAAAGCTGTCTTGTCCGAGTTCGGCAACGCCTGCGCGTTCTGCTCCGCTCCTCTGGACCTGTCCTCTCCCAAGTCTTGGACGGCTACGTCGCTGGTGCCTGCGCAACTGGGAGGGCCAACTTCCGTGGTCGAAAACTGGGTGCCTGCCTGCCGTTCCTGCGCTGCTGCCAAGGGACTGCGAGACGTGGTTAGCTGGTCGGACTGGCAAGCGTCAGCGGCCCCTGACCGGGTTGCCCTGCTGACGGAGCGGCGGCGCTCTGCGTTGCTGTATGCAGAGAACCACCTCACGCCGTTGAGCCGGCACTCCAAGCGCGAGCGCGTGCTCTCCCACCTGTCGGCGCGTTTCTCAAAGCCCCGCTTCCGGGTCTACGCCTGGTCGGGTGAGATGGATGGGGAGAGCTTAGGCCTGGTGGGCTGGAGCACCCGGTCAGGCGATGCCTTGGCACTGAGCGAGGCCCTGCTGGCGTTACGAATGCGGGACGGGGGCGAGGTGCTGGCAGAGGGCCAGGTGACGCTTCTGCGGGTGCCGGTAGACGCGTTCCTGAGGGCCGTGTGGTCGCTGATTGAAGACCACGGGATCGTCGTGCAGCTGGACGTGCCAGGCGGCGGCCCGCTCGATGCAAACGAGTGGAGAGAGTGCTGGCGCCACCGAGTGATGGACCCTGTCAGTAACCACAAGCGCGTCCCGATGACCGGAGGCCCGTTGCTGCCTCATGCTCCCAAAGTGCTGTCCACCAACCCGGATTCGGTTCGGCGGCTGGCCCAGCTGAAGGCCGCTAAGCGGGCTGACCGGTTGGATGAAGCAGAGCTGGCGTATCGCGGGGCTATGGCCCGGAAGAGCAAATACCTGGAGCGGGTGAAGCGCGGCCTGGAGGCCCCGATGCCGCTGGACGAATACCGGGCGTGGAGCGATGAGGTTAGATCTCTACAGACTGTCTGGGCGCGATTGGTAAACGAGAGCACGGGCTAACGCTCGGCGCGAAATGCTGGCCTATGCACCAATGAGGTATTCGTTGCCCTTGATCTTCTGCAGGTAGGCCCACGTCCCAGACAGCGCCAGGTTCGAGGGGGTTGTTTGCAAGCGGAAGGCGCGATCACGGTAGGCATCGCCCGAGTCGCAGTAGGCGGTGATGAAGTCGTAGCCCTCCTTCCCATGGAAGCGGAACCGATCCCCTTCTACACACTTCAGCAAGGCCTCGGGGAAGCATTCCAGCACCTTGCGCCTCCCGAACTTGACGGTCAGCGTCGGCGGCCCGTCCTCGTCAAACACCACCTCGTATGAGCTTGCCTCGATTTTTAGCAGCTCGGACAGGTGATGGATGGTTCCATAGCCGTCGTTCTCCACCTCACCACACATGATCGCCATGCGAGCCACGGCCGGGAAATGCTCCCAGCGCCAGTTCTGAATCCTGTGGGGATAGGGGAACCAACGCTTTTCCAAGCACTCGGGCACTAGCGCGTGAAGTTTTTTAGCGTTGAACCGTGGGCTCCTTGAAACAATGGAGCCGGCTTGGGCGATCAGACCGCGGATCTGCTCCACGTCGAGGCTCTCCCCTTTCAGCCGCTCATCTGGGATACCGTGTGCCTTGAACGCCTCTTCCGAGGAAGGTCTGGCCACCTCCTGGTAGCCGGTATACATGGCAGCAGGACGCGCTTTGCCGTCCTGCCCCTTCTCGACCAGCACGCACATGATGTGAATGATCGGGTCATCTCGCGTCACGCCAGTTGTGTCGCACTCGACCAGGAGCACGGGGAAGTCGATGGGCTTGATCCTTGCCATGGTTACAGCATCCCTGACGCATGAGGCGGAAGTCGGTCTAAGCCCACATCCTACAGCTCGCCGGCCTCCGCCTCACCATTGGCTTGTTGGTAGAACCACCCTGCATAGGGAGAGTTCTTCACCAAGTGCCGGTTCCAATCCGGCTCCCCGTCGGTCCACCACACCGGGCCACGTTCGCCTTCGCGCTGTCCACGGCGCGCCGGGCCGCGGCGAGTGCCTCCTCGTCCCCGTTTGATTTCGCTGACTTCACGGCCCGCCGCGCGCCCGTCAACTCGTGGACCAGGCGTTCCCGCTCCGGCTCGCTTAGGCCAGGGTTGGTGGTTCGCCAGAGGTGCCCGCGGACGATGAGGTAGCGTCCGTCTGATGTGGCGCGGGGATCCATGGGCTGGAGGGTATGGGGCCAGCGGTGACGACAATGCCGAGCCTCCTATAGCATTGAGCTCCGTAGGCGGCACGACACTCCTCCCGTAGAACGCGTCTGCCCCATGTATCGATCGACGGGCTAGCCGCCGCTTCCAACGTAACCCACGGTCAGCCGACCTTGTCAGCTCTGCGAAGCCCCACCGTCCGCAAACAGTTCAACGCCATTGATGTAACTCGACGCGTCGCTGGCGAGAAACGCCACCGCAGAAGCAATCTCCGCAGGCTCACCGATGCGTCCCAAAGGACTCTTCTCTTTCAGATAGGCCAAGCCTTGCTCAGCATTCTCCCCAAAGGCCTCGCGCAGGGAGTCGGTGTTCGTGGGGCCCGGGCTCAAGATGTTGATGCGAATGCCCGACCCTTTAAGTTCAGCGACCCAACTGCGAACCATGTTACGGACGGCTGCCTTAGTGCCGCCATAGATGCTCATGGTCGGACCCGGATCCACGGACGCCGAGGAACCGATGATCACGACACTGGAACCCGGTCCCAGCAGGCCCAGCGCGCCTTGGAGTGTCAGCACGACCCCTTTGATGTTCGTTGAAAGCTGCTGGTCAATCTGGGCTTCCGTGATTTGCCCAAGCGGAGCATGAGACCCACCGCCCGCGTTGGCCACCAGCACGTCGATCTTCCCAAAGCGCCGGCGGACCTCTGAATACAGGGCTTCCAAGCTCGCCGCTTTGCTGACATCAGCAACGATCCCCACTGCCCCCTCACCCAGTGCGGCAGCGGCTTCGTCCAACACTGCCTGGCGCCGTCCGGTGATCACGACCTTGGCACCTTCGCCGACCAGTTGCTTGGCTGTCGCCATCCCGATTCCACTGCCACCGCCCGTCACAACCGCAATCTTTCCTTTCAAGTTCAACATTTCCGGCTCCACGTTGTAGTGGTCGCTATAGTTCTTTATAGTGACCACTAAAGCAACCCCTCGCGTTTGCCACATGTTGCTTTTTCTTCCCTGCTGACAGGGCCACCTAACTTGAGAGACCTTCTAGCCATGAACGAACGCCGCACGAAGGCCACGCAGATCGGACCGACGGGACGCTCCACACGCAGTCCCAGGCGAGTATTCGACCGAGAAGGGGGCGTTTCCATCGCGAAGAATCTTTTTCACGAGCACGGCTACGACGCCGTCGGCATTGCGGAACTCACACGCGAACTGGACATCAACCCGCCCAGTCTTTACGCCGCATATGGCAGCAAGGTGGGCTTGTTCGAACGCTGCTTGGCTGCTTACGTTGCTGAAGCCAGCCTGCCGGCGGACAAGATCCTAACTTCAGACCGCGCCTTGCATGACGCCATCACTGAGCTGTTTATGCAGGCGGCTGCGCTCTACACCAAGTCGACCACCAAGCGGGGATGCATGGCAGCAGAAGGCATGCGCTCGGCTGATCCCCAAGCCCGGGCGTTGGCCATCGCCTACGGCGGAGCTGCCTCGTCTTTCATTGAGGGCTACATCAGCCAAACCCAGCCCCAGCGAGCACGGGAATTGGCCGACTTTGTCGTGACGACATTGCAGGGCCTTTCGGCGTCGGCACGGGCCGGCTTGACCAGGCCACGCCTCGTATCGGTCGCCAACCTCTACGGGCAAGCCTTCGGCACCCTTCTCCACACCCTTTGAGCAGGAGTATCAAACCGTGACAATCCTGGATCACATCGAGCTGGCCGTGCGGGACGCGGAGGTGTCGCGACACTTCTATGAAAATGCCCTTGCGCCATTGGACATCGCACGGGTCATCACCGTTGAGCCGGCAAAAACGCGCACGAAAGGGACGCGTCACGGGTTCGGCAAAGACGGCTACCCCAGCCTATGGGTTCATGACAAGGAAGTTCCGGGAACCGGCACCCACATCGCCTTTGGCGCGCAGTCACGATCCGTGGTCGATGCCTTCTACGACGCCGCATTGAAAGCCGGCGGGAAAGACAATGGCCCCCCGGGCGTCCGTCACCGCTACCACCCCCACTACTACGCCGCTTACGTGTGGGATCCGGATGGCATCAATGTGGAAGTGGTCTGCCAAGCTCCTGGTGGCAATCTCAAATGAGCACTCTGTCGGGAAACAGTCTGATCAGGCCTGGGCTTCTGGCTGGGAACGCAAGTTAGCCAGAATGCGCGACGCGTCTTGGGATGGAGCCAGTCCGAATGCCCGTGCGTATTCGCGGCTGAACTGCGTGCTGCTCTCATAGCCGACCTCCATGGCCGCAGCCGTCACGCTTGCCCCCTTGGTGATGAGCAACTGACGGGCTTGTAACAGACGAAGTTGCTTCTGGTATTGAAGCGGGCTAAGCGCGGTTGCGGCCTTGAAGTGGCGATGGAACGCCGATTCGCTCATCGCGGCCAGGTTGGCAAGGCTGCCAATCCGCAGCGGTGCCGCGTAGTGCTCGCGAATCCACTGGATGGCCCTGCGCACGCGGCCCAAGGCTGACTCAGGCGTAGCCACGTCACGCAAAAGCTGTCCGTGGGGACCTTGTAATACTCGATAGAGGATTTCGCGTTCGTAGACCGGTGCGAGCGCCGGAATGTCGCGGGGCCGCTCGATCAGCCCAAGCATCCGCACCCAAGCATCCATCAGCTCGGGGGTGACTGTCGCAACCGAGAAGGCGGAGACAGGCCGGGTAGTGATCGGCGAAGCTATTGCCGGGCCGTCCAAGTCCTCGAGGAGCCTTCCCAGAATGTTCGCGTCCAACGTGAGTGCGACGGCGAGATAGGGACTCCCGTCCGATGCAGCATGGACCGCGCCCACGGCTGGCAGATCTACCGTCATTACGAAATAGGTCGCCGGGTCGTAATGGAGGGCCTTTTGCCCAACCGTCATCGACTTTCCGCCCCGCAGGATCAGGTTGATCATCGGCTCGTAGACGGCCGACAGGGCGTGCTCCGGAATCGCACCCTGGACCATCGCCACCCTAGGAATGCCGGTCTCGGTCAGCCTGTTCTGGGCAGTGGCGGCCAACCTCCGTAGTTCGTTGAGCTGCGTTTTCATAGGGTTGATGAAACAGGACTGGCAACGGTCGCGCAAGCCAAAAGCAGGATTGGGCAGGTTTGCGCTGCTATTGGGCAGGCGATCCACGGACCTGCCCGCTACCTTGAGGCTCCTCAACCAGACGGGAGCAAACCATGGGTGTCATCGTCATCACGGGCGGCAGTCGGGGCATCGGAGCCGCAGCGGCCAAAGAGTGCGCCAAGCGCGGCCTGGGCGTCATCCTGACCTACAACCAGAACCCTGCGGCGGCTGATGCCGTGGCGGGGGAAATCAGGAAAAGTGGCGGCGTGGCAAGCGCCCTGCCCTTGGACGTGAGCGATGTCTCCAGCTTCAGCACCTTCCGTGAGGCGGTCGAGCTTCAGCTGGACAAGGTTTGGAACACGGGCAAGCTCTCGGGGTTGGTCAACAACGCCGGCTATGGCCTGTTCAACCCTATCCAGTCCGTCACTGAGCAGCAGTTCGATGGCTTGTTCAACGTCCATCTCAAGGGCCCTTTTTTTCTTACCCAGGAGCTGTTGCCACTGCTGGGAGCCGGCTCCTCCATCGTCAACCTGACCAGCGCAACGACGCGCGTTGCCACCGCAGGCGTGGCGCCCTACGCCTCCTTCAAAGGCGGACTTGCAGTGCTGACGCGCTACATGGCCAAGGAGTTTGGCGACCTCGGCATCCGCGTCAACGCTGTCTCCCCGGGTCCTATCCGAACCGAGCTTGGAGGCGGGCTAAACGACGAGTTCGAGGCGTTGCTCTCCGCTTCAACAGCGCTCGGACGCGTTGGTGAACCAGAAGAAGTCGCCCGAGTGATTGCGATGCTGCTGTCTGACGATGGCGCCTGGATCAATGGGCAATCGGTTGAAGTCGCTGGCGGCTACGTCGTCTAAGGGGGAGATCATGCTTGACCATGTTTTTCTGACGGTGGCTGACGTTCAACGGTCGGTCGCGTTCTATGAAGCTGCCCTCAAGCCGCTGGGCATCGTCAATCGACTGGACTACGACGGCAGGGATGGGCCTCCGGGCCACCCCGACCTCAAGGGCTTCGGTGCCAGCGGAAGGATGTTCTTCTGGTTGAGGCAAGGACAAGCCCAGGGCAGCGCCGCCCACATCGGGTTTGTGGCCAGCAGCCAGGAGATGGTGGACGCCACCTACCGTGCTGCCATGTTGGCCGGCGCTACCGAGATCCATCCCCCCGGCGCGCAGCTCCATTACGACCCTCGATACTACGCTGCTCAGGTGCGGGATTTAGACGGCTACAGCTTGGAGTTTGTCTACAAGAGCTGGCAACACGAGGATTAAAGTCATGACCATTCAACGTTCTTTGAAGCAGGCCACGGAGAGCTTCATTGCCGGAACTAACGCTTTCAACGCCGATGCTGTTGTGGCACTTTTCGCTTCCAACGCAACCATTGATGACCCCTCGACCGGGCATACCTTCTTAGGCCACGCCGGCATTCGCGATTACGTGCAGCGTTACTTCGTCGGTTACAACACCGCTACTCGTCTGCTTTCGTTGAAGGAGCTGGCAGAGAACCAAGCGCTCGCCCGCGTGGACTTCACTGGTGACTTCGGCCATGAAATCGGTCGCTTGCTAATCGCCGTCGACCCGGCCGGGTTGATCACACGAATCGACGCAGATCTGGAGTAAGGGCGTGAGCCAGCTAAAGACAATGATGATTTACGGGGCATCTGGTTACACCGGCGGGCTTGTAGCGTATGAAGCCAAACGCGCCGGGCTGCGCCCCATCCTCGCTGGCCGAAGCGGCGCACAGCTCGAAGAGTTAGCTGCGAAGCTCGGCCTTGAGCACCGCGTCTTTGCAGCAGACAGCACCCGAGATGCCAGACGTGCACTTGCCGACATCGACCTACTGGTGAACTGCGCTGGCCCCTTCCAACGCACCGCACCCCACTTGATTCCAGCAGCAATCAGCGCACGGACCCACTACCTCGACGTATCCGCAGAGCTCGACAGCTATCGCCTCTCTGAAACGCTTGGAGCAGAAGCAAAGCGTGCCGGAGTGATGCTGATGCCGGGTGGCGGGGGAAGCGTTGCGATGATTGGCAGCCTTGTTGCCGTGCTGGCGGGTAAGGTTGAAAAGCCATCCCGCATCTCCCTGGCGCTGCACGTGGCCGGGTCCATGTCGCGCGGTTCAGCAATCAGCGCCGCAGAGAACGTCAGCCCCACCTACATCACCCGCCAGAATGGGGCCTTGCTAGAGCAGCCAAATGCTCTGAACAAACGGTTCGATTTTGGCTCTATCCAGGCCGAGTGCTTCCCCGCAACACTCCCGGACGTCATCACGCTCTGGCGCGATCACCTAGCGCCAAACATTGAGACGTTTGTGCATGTTTCGGGAACAGCGTTCTCTGACAGTGGTATCGAGCTCCTTCCGGCAGGTCCGGATGAGTTCGAGCGCGCTAGGCATCGCTATCAGGCAGCCGCAGTGGTGACCGGTGATGACGGACACGTGGTTCGCGGCTCTCTGGATACCGTCAACGGCTACAGTTTCACTCCGTTGGCGATCGTGGAAGCATCGCGACGCATCCTCAACGGCGCTGTTAAACCAGGATTTCAGACGTCGACCAGTCTGTTCGGTGCCCGCTTTGCGGAGGACATCGCAGATACCAGCATTCAGGTGATCCAGTGCGGTTGAGCTTGGCGAGCGGTGTAGCGGAACTAGACAAAAGATGGGCGTTACTTTTGCTCCCGCCCCCATCTCCCAGTGACGCCCCGCCTCACCGGCTCTGCTCCAGGCACCGGTCCACCAGTTGCCGCATCGCCTCGCCCAGCGAGATCCCGGCCATCCGGGCGTCCTCAACTAGACCCTTGGCCACCTCCCCGGAAACCTTGGGATCGGGCAGCACCGCGCCGTAGCGCATCCCATCTGTCCCATGCCTGGCACGGACTCGGGGCCCGAACGGCTGGCGGATGTCGGCATGCGCAGCGACCAGGGCAGCCAATGCACTGCTGGCCGTGAGCCCCTGCTGGCGAGCGAGAGCCCGGAATGCGGCCGCCTTGGCCGGGGCAATGCGAACCGTGGGCAGCCGGCGGGGAACCGGCTGCTTGGGGGCGATGGCGTATCCCTTAGCCATTGATGAGCTCATCCCGGACGTGGGCGCGATACCAGCGGCGGCAGACCTTCTCAAACCCTTCTTGATCTTCGCCCTCGTAGGAATGGGTGTAGCCATTGCTATCGCAGATCTGCTCACCGAGGGTGCCTGGTTGACCATTCAAATCAGCGTAGATGTAGGAACGGCCAGGGCGAGAGAAAGTGATGGTGCGGTTGATTTTACGGCTATTGATGATGAGTTCCATGATGATTACCTTTTTGGCTTTTTCGGTCAGCAGTATTGCCTTCCTATGAATCCAGGTTACGACAGACCCAAAAAATGTAAACCCTAAAGCAACACATTTATTTGACTAAAGCATAGAACTGACGGGCAACCGCAAAAGACACAAAAACCCTGAAACACCTCACATTTCCAGCCGAGCACTGGGCCCGGCGGAAGCCGAGGCCCCACCCGCCTTTCCTCCACAACGCTTTTGCTCTAGCCGCTTTTGCCGTTGCTCTTTCCACCCCCCGCCAGCCATAAAAAAGGCGGCCCATGGCCGCCTGTCTTTCACTGCCACCCGAGGGATGGCGTAGGACCTGCTCATAGCTCTGCAGCGATTTCCTCGTGATCCAACGCTTCGGAAACCTCGGCCAGGGTGGCATACCCGCGGAGACTGGATTGGTGTTTCCCGTCCGAGAGTTCCCAGCGCGGCATGGCTTCGCAGTTGTTGGCGGCTTCCATTTTGACGTAGCGCCCAGCCTCGGACAGTTCCAGGCCCAAACGGGCGGCGCGGTTTTCGAGGGTTTGGCGGCGAGGGGTTTTCATGATGAATCCTTGTTTGGTTTTCAGGTCAGCGGTATTGCCTCCCTACAAATCCAGGTTGCAACAGGGCATAAAAATGTAAACCCTAAAACAACACATTTATTTGACTAAAGTGCAGAACTGACGGGCAACCGCAAAAGACACAAAAACCCTGCAACACGTCACACTTACAGCCAAGCACGGGCCCGGCCGAAGCCGAGGCCCCACCCGCCTTTTCTCCACCACGCTTTTGCTTTCAGCCGCTTTTGACGTTGCTTTTTCCACTCACCGCCAGCCATAAAAAAGGCGGCCCATGGCCGCCTGTCGTTCACTACCAACCCAGGGCTACCGTTGTTTCCTCGCCCGCCCAACGATGGCTTTCCGAACCTGTTTCCGCACCAGATCCAGGTCGTCGGTCGCCGTGGTCACGACTAGGCGGCGCTTGGTTCTTTTGAGCTCCTGGCAGGCCCAAGAGGCCAGCGCGATGATGGCTGTCGTGACGATGGGCTGCTCTTCCCCGGTGACGTCCTGAATCTGCTCCCTGAGCTTGGGCGGCACGGTGACCATCGTTCGCTCCACCCGCGCCCCGTTCTCGTCGCGGTAGTCGAACATGGTGGAGTCGCGTCCCACCTCCAGATGAACCCTCTGGCCGTCCCGGATGTAGGGCCGTTCCTCAGAGTAATCGAAATACGTTGTCCGCCCAGGCGCGTCCCCTGCAGCCACCATCAGCTCTGCCAGCTGCTCTTCGGAAAACTGGTCCAGATCAATGAGCGGCGCATACTCCCGCTGCGGCTTGGCATGAACCACTTTCGCAGCCTTGGACAGGTCTTTGCGGGCTTTGGCAACGGCGTTCTTGGCGGGGGTCTTCTTGGCAGCCATGAGGTCCGGCAGGGGCAAAATTGGGAGCTCCATCATGCATGCCCCCGAGCCGGGTTGGCCAACCTTTTTTGGATAGCCTGACCTACCCGCAAAATATCCTCTCTCGCCTTGTCCACCCCAGCGCCACGCATGGAGAACACGGTCTCACCCAACTCGTAGTAGCTCGCCAGCGCCGCCCGCTCGGGGATGACGATGGCACCTGCGAGGCTGGGATCTTCAAGCCGGCGACGGTGCTCGGCGCGCTTGAGGTTCACTCGGTTGGCGACCGGCAGGAAGGCCTTGCCCTGGCGGCGCAGGGTCTCAATCGTTCGCAGGTAGACCACGAAGCTGCTCCCGTCGAGCAAGGTTGGACAGATGAACAAATCGCCATCGGGAAGCAGATCTTTCACGGGAGCGCTGGGCGGCAGGTCTTGAATCTCCAAGTCGAAGCCTGGGGAGGAAGATCGGCCCACGGTGAAGGGGGTCTCCTCAGAAATGGCTGCCCAGGCGATGGAGCCGCACTGGGGGTCGCGGTCGTTGACGAGCACGCGGGATTGGCCGGCAAACGCGGCGGCGAGGTTGAGCGAGAGCGTAGTGCGCCCCACGCCTCCCTTGAAACAGCAAACGACTAAACGCATGGCTTGAAGTCCTTTTATGGGTAGATCGTGCAACACACTACGATGCAAACCTAACCCCGCAAGGGCCATGCAGATAGAGAGTTTCAGCGGTGCAGACGTCTGAGGTTCAGCGACCCCAGGCCGCGGCGGGAGCCGAGGCCCACCCTGCCGTTGCTTCCACCCCGCTTTTCGGCGGCGAGCAGCCGCCGGCTTTGGCTTCAGGCCACGGCGTTGTAGCGCCGCCGGAGGTGGGCATAGGCGGGATGAGGGCGATGAAGCGCGGTGTTGGACCACTCGGCCGCCCGTTGGCGCCCAAACCATGCCTGCATGGCCGGGCAAAGAACGCCCCCGCAGGCCTCCGCCAGGCTTTGGCCGTCTGACACCTGGCGCCGCTCCAGCTTCCCCGTGTGCCCCCGTCGCACCACGAACCGCTCCCCAATCCGGACCAGCGGGTTGGCCCCGGCGTCCATGAGCGCTTCGACCATCGCGGCATAGCGCGCCGCCAGGATCCGGTCCGACTGGACGGCCTTGGAATACATGACGCTCGCGACCGCCAACGCTGTGATCCCAGGATCGCCGGCCACGCCAGCGTCGAGGTCGGGCGTCCCCTTGAGGGTGTGCAGCCACCCATAAAAAGCCAGAGAGTCATTGGTTTGGATGGCTCGGATGAGGCTTTCGGTCGCGGCGCTCATTGCCCACCTCCTAGAACCCCGATGAGCACCAAGGCCACCAACGCGTAGAACGGCACCAGCACGATGCTCCACCACGCCTTCGAAACCTCTTGCAGCACGCTTCCTTGGCGATGCTCCGCCGACAGTTGATAGAAGCGCACCAGGGCGCGCCCGGCGGAGATGGGGTTGGCGACCATGTCTCGGTAGAACACCGCGGTGCCAAGGAGACCGACAAACAGCAGGGCCATGTTCAAGAGGCTCATGCGAAGCGCTCCTCTTCCTTCTTCCAACGCCGCTCATGACGGGCACGGGTGGCCAAGCGCTGGAGGCGGCGATGCTTGTCGGCCAGCTGATTGAGGCCGTTGGTGCGGTCCAGGGATCGCGCGGCGGTGTGGAGCTGAAAATGCGCCAGGTCGGTGCTGACGGGCTCGACGGGATGAATCTTCATGTCTTCACTCTCTTTTGTGGGTAGGTCGGCTTACCCATTAAACCGCTCCTACACCACGATCCAACCACATCACCAACCGATGTCAACCCATTGATTCAAAAGATTTTTGACTAAAATAAAGAACTGCCCCCAGGGCTTGTCAAAACGCATTTGTGTCGCATGCTCAAATGCATGACACGGCATGCCCGCCCTCCCCGTCGTTTGACCGCCCCCGGCTTTGGCCTGGTCGAGTTGCTGCTCGCATTGGGGGTTGCCACGGCGATGGGGGCCGCCGCGTTTTGGGTCTACCCCCGCGTCACCACCCGGGTGAACGTAGCGTCGGATGTGGAGAACGTTCGGGACCTGGCCAGCCGCGTTGATCGGTCTCATGGCGTCATCGGCTCGTTCCGCGGCGTCAGCACGATGAACGTCCTTGAGGATGGACTCGCCCCCGCCGACTTCCGCCAAGCCAGCCCGGCGGCCATGAGCAACGCCTGGGGCGGCGCCGTGACCGTGTCCCCGTCCACGGTGCGCTTGGCAGGGGATGCCTTCACCGTTGGGCTGTCCGGGCTTCCCGCTCGCGCCTGCGTGCCGTTCGTGTCGGCCGTGGCGGGCGACGTGAACGTGCGGGACGTGATCGTGGGCAACACGAGCGTTCTGTTGGGCAACGGCGGAACCTTGGACATCCCCGGCTTGGGATTGGCATGCGGTGCCGATGGAGCCTTGGTCGAGGTCATCTATTACTCGGGCATGGTGGCCGGATCGTCGGTGGCCGTAGTGCCGACGCTTCCCGTTCCCTCTATGCCCGCCACCCCAGCCCCTTCAACGCCGACACCGGCTGGGCCGGTGCCCTCCGCGCCCAGCGTGAGCGATGCCGTGCTTGGCGATCCTGTGAGCGTGTCGCCAAGCCCTGGGGTTGCGCCTTCCCCTTTGGTTCCACCGCTCCCTGCTGCGCCCAGCGCTCCGGTGCCTCAGCCGCTTCCGACGCCAGTCCCCAACCCGGCCCCGCCAGCCTTGGTGCCCTGCCGGCAATCGGAAAGCTCGGTGGCTCGGGCGAGCTGCCCTGCAGGCAGTTGGGGGACGGAGACCGTCCGCACACGTCAGGTCTGCCCGCCCAACGATGCCGATCCAAACTCGGACACTGCATGGGAGCATCCCGAGGCATGGGTTCAGGCTCAGACGGTGGTGGCCGTGACGGCGAGGGATTGCCAGGCCTGCCCTGGAACGGCCCAGGAGGAACGAGATCAATGGTTGCCCACTTCGCAAGCCTGCCCGTCAGGCCAAACCGGCACGCACACCTGGGAGCGGCAGCAAGTGCGGTCTCGGGACGTGTTCACCCATTGCCCGTTTGGCACCACCACCCTGCCCGGCACCACTTACGGCGGCTGGTCCAACTGGGTGGATACAGGGGCGCGTCGCAGCGAGGTCAACACATGCAAGCCCACGGCTGCTCGCTGCAGCGATGGCAGCTTGCAGGTGGTGGCGTGGCACTCCGGGGACTGGCAGGACGTGCCGCCGCCCTCCGGTTCGAGTGGCATTTCTTACTGGTATCCCGACGCCGTGGTGCGCCTGACGACAGCGGAAAAAGCCAAGCTGGACTGGGCCATCAACAACGTGCCCATTCACCGGGTCGAGACGCCTGCATCGATGCCCGGCAACTGGCCCGCCAACGTGAGCGAGTCGGCGTTCTACGAAGAGCAATGCAACGCGCTTTCGGACGCGGGGAACATCCGTTATGCCTACTCCTACGATTTCGAGTGCGTGTCCAACATGGGCATGCACTACTGCGACTACAACTGGACCAGCGGCGGCACGTCCTTGGCCGTGTGCCGGCAAGCGTGCGCGTCCGACCTGGTGGGCAAGAGCAACAATCCCTATCGCTGGGAGTGGCCCGAGTCGTCGGTGGTGGCTTCAACCCCCTATACCACCTGCACGGGCCAACCCGGATGCACGCCCAACGGTGGGTTCGGCACCCAGCAAGGCCTGCCGGCGTGCAACGAGCACAACGTCGGCCAGACCGTCGCGTTCAACTGGTATCGCCAGTTCTACAACCCCGTGCGGGTGGACTACCAGGTGCTGACGCTGACGTGCAGGGGGCCGAGCTGATTGCTACAGGGACGTAAGCGCGTCTTGGCACTTGAGCTTCTGTCCGACGCTCTCACCGAAGTGTCGCTACTATAGGAGCGCTGGCTACCCTAAGCGACGCTCATCATCCTCAACCGCCAGAGCTCAACGCCGCGCAGCGGCGTCGGCTCAACATTTGTTCCAAGTTCAGAACACGTGCTCAGTTGAAGGGCGCATTGACGCTTTCAATGAACGTCCTGATCTGATTTGCCAACTCCCCGTCCGTGTTTTCACCCTGGAACACAACGGCGCCGGTCTCGTAGACATTCAGAACGAGACCATTGGCAAACTTATACATGCTCTGTCCATTGGGCTTGTTATTGAGAGTGTGCTCAATGTTGCCAAGGAAGGCTTTCAACATGTCTGGCTTAAGGCACTTCATCCTACTTCCCCCTGTTGGTAATGATACGCAAATACGGTTCTGATCTTAGCGTGTGCCAGCGCACAACTTAAACGCCCCACCCGGCAAACGAACGAAGCGAAAAATTCTGGGTTGCCGGGGGACTGCAAGAATGCATCATGTCAGCGCCAGTGAGAAGTGGTTAACACTTGGACTGGTCATGAAGCGCTCGGTCTTATTGCATTGATTCAGTAGGCGAGCCTCTTACCATTCCGTAGCCTCTTGAGTAGCTTGCTGCCTAAGTTCAAGCGAAGGGAACAGCCGTCCGGTCCCACGCCCGCTTGACCCACCCGAACACCACGGCCAGCACACCGATCAGGAACACCCCATACAGCCACGCGCCATAGAACGCCATCGTGGCCACCTCTCCATACACGGGATGCTCGGCATACTTGAAGCCAAGAAAGGCAGCCGCAATCACCGTCACCAGGCCCAGCCCTCCCCCGAGCAGCGCTCCTTTCAGAAACCCGTGCTTCCGGAAGTAAGGGGTCCGCCCCGTGCGGACGTGCCAATCCCATACCCGTTGAGCGCGGATGTGGAGTGCCAGACAGAAGGCCAGGAACACAAAGACGAGCATACCCGGCACACAACAGACCAGCCCGATGAAGAAGTCGCGCTTCATCACCTCCAAGCCCGCCCCCAGCGCCACGAGGCCCAAAGGGGCCAGGATCATGGTGGGCAGGATCAGCGCGGATGGGCCGGGCGGCGCATACACGACTTGTTGCGGCGGATAGCGGTTCATATGGTCCTCCCCTCTTGGATGGCTGCACGCTTGATCGGGACCGGCGTGCAGTCAAGCGGTGGACTGCGGCCCGTTTAGCCCGCAGACGTCCCTTCGTCCTTCACTTCGACCACCTGCCAGCCCTCGCCTTGCGGGCGGAACAATGCACGAAGCTTCGGCTTGAGGGTGCTAGGCTTCGGGTTGGTGGGCTGGCCACCGATGGAGCCCTGCGCTTTTACCGACCCGCCCACCATGCATTCTTGATCCCCATTGGGCTTTTTCTCGCAGTCGAGATCCAAGCCGCCCGCGTCGGTCACTTCGAACCGCCAAGAGCGCTGGAGGGTTGCTTGCCTCCCCTGTTCGGTGAAGAAGCCTTCCACGACCTTCACCCCATCCTCCTTGGTGGGGCTCTTGTCCCCAGAGCAGGCCGTCAGGGTCAGAAACGCCGTTACTGCGGCCACGACCATTGCTTTTTTCATGTCATGCGTCCTTGTCTTTGGAAGGGGTGATGCCGATGACCTGGTTCTTGTAGCCGATCTCCAACCGGTCGATTTGCAGAACGATGTCGGGCAGGCCGTTGGGCTTCAACCTGCCTTCCACGACCTTGAAAAAGATTCGGTCTCCCGTGGCGTCGCGCCCCACTCGTCGCAGCTCGGCCGCATCCTCGGGCTTCAGTCGCAGCGCGGCGTGGTAGCGCCCACCGTGCTCCACCCCGACCACCGCGCTGCCCTTGCCCAACGGCGAAGGGCCAATCACAGACGTGGGCAGGAAATCGGGGGAACGCGGATACCAGTGGTGGTTCATGACCAACACGTAGGCGTGGAGGATGTTCGTCTTGGGGTCGAGCTCCACATCGATATACGGGCGCAGGTAGAACGCATTGGTAGAGGCGATCTGCCGCGCCTTGGCCTCAAACGCAGAGACCGGATCGCCCTGCAGACCGACGCGTTTGAACTGGTGCCCCCATGAGCCGATGCAGTGGGTTCGCATGGCGGGCGTCATGGCCTTGCTAGCCTTGGCTTGGGCAAAGAGATCGTCTTCGCACATACCGAAGCCCGCTGAGGCGGTGGCCGCCAAGCCCCACCGGATGCGGGTGTAGCCGTCGAGCACCGGGGGATCGCCGTCATCCCAGTATGTGCCGGCGGGTTCCAGGTAACGCTTGGTCGCCGGAGACGAGGTGGCGTCCTTACCCGCCTGGATCAACCCCTTGCCAATCCTTCCCAGAATGCCGTCCTGAGCGCTGGCGGTGCCGCTGGTCACCGCCAGGCACACGGCCACGGCTGCAATCGCTTGCTTCATGCGTCCCCCTGATCCGGCCACCATGGCCGCATTTGCCATTTTGGCAAATGCGGTGCAGCATGGGAAGCGGCAGACTTGGGGATTGTTCCCGGTTCGTGATCGCCCATGCCTGCCCCTCTCGCCCCAGCTCACACGTTTGGCCGTCGCTTGCGCGAGGCCCGGCTAGCCAAGGGCCTGACGCAAGCAGAGTTGGGGGCCGTGCTTGGGTTGGACGAGGAAAACTCCGCCGCCCCCCGGATTTCTCGTTACGAGAGAGGAGATCGGGTGCCGGATCCTGCAACGATGGAAAAGCTGGCCCAAATGCTGGGTTTGCCGGTCGCCTATTTCCATGCCACGAACGATCTGATGGCCGAGACGTTGCTGGTGATGTCGCGGCTTGAACCCGAGCAGCAGCGAGAACTGCTGACGAAGGTGAGGGATTACGCGCACAGCCGCGGGGTGGCCATCGATCCTCCCGAGTAACGTCAACGATCTCAGGGAAGAGAACGACATGCTGAAACGACTGAAACGCTGGTGGCCGCGGAGGCATGCGCCAAGCCCGATGGCGCCGGAGCAGTTGCAGGCGCTGATGGACATCAACCTGCTGGAGATTCATCTGGCTGCATTGGAAGCCCTCAAGCCTTCGACGCCAGCCGCGGAGGCGGCCAGGCTGCGCTCCCATGCTTGGCTCGCGTCGGTCCATGGCCAAAGCCAGAGCTCGTCGCCAAACTGGAGCGAGCTGCGCGCCGATGCCCGCGCCCTGAACCGTGAGCTCGCGGCCGTCCTCGCCGCCGCGCGGGTAGATGACCCCTTAGGGACCTGATCCCTGCCTACCGCCGGAACGATTTTCCTTTCCTTACGACCATCATCGACTTGCCTCCAAGTGTGACCCGCGTCACTATCGAGCCAGGGGGACGGAGCCTTCCTGGCTCTGGCCATACACAGGGGAAGTGACCAATGGCAAAGAAGGACGGGGCTACTGCGCCCACGACGCTCGAAGACTGGTTGAATGGCCGCCCAAGCTGGTTGCGCATGGCCGCTTCCACGGTGATCCAGCACCGCCGTATGCCGAACGAAGAAGAGATGGAGGCGCTGGCGGATCACTGCTTGGCCGACGCAGCCAAGAAACTGGATGCTCCCCATCCGGCCTTGGCACCGGGAACCATCTTGGGGACACCCACGGCCGCTGAGCTTCGCATCGACTCGGTCTCCTCCATTCGCGGCGTCAATGCGCTTGGCGAGGACGCCGCACTGGATCTCAGCCAGGGCCAAATGACCGTCGTCTATGGACCCAACGGGGCTGGCAAATCGGGCTACGCCCGCTTGATGAAGCACGTTTGCGGCGCGCGGGCCAAGGGATCCATCCACGGCAATGTGTTCAAGCAAAACCCCGCTGCTGCCTCTGCCCTGATCAAAGTCACGGCGACGCGATCCGACGGGACCACATTGCCTGCTGATCTCACTTGGCAAGCAGCCGACGGCCCCCATGCGACGTTGAAAGCGGTGCCGGTGTTCGACTCAGCCACGGCGCTGGAGTTCGGAGACAGCGCCACCACCGCCACCCACCTCCCCCGGGCCATGCGGTTCGTCGGGATGCTCATCAACATCTCAGACGACCTCGCCACCCGATTGAAGGCTCGCGCGACCAAGCTCACCAGCAAACTGCCCAACATCCCGGAAGATCACGCCCAGAGCAGCGTTGCGACGTTTCTTCGGACGCTGACGGCGAAACTGACCGAAGATCAGATCAACAAACGTTGCGCCTTCCCCGCTGCGCTGAACGATGAGCGTTTGGCGCTGGAGACCGCCCTGGCCCAAGCGAACCCTGAAGTGGCCCACGCCAAGGCCATCGGAGAGCTGGAACGCTTGTCGCAGATGGCCACAAGCGTCTCGGCGTTGAGGGAGAGCTTGAACGACGAGAAGGCGCAAGCACTCCTGGATGCCCGCAGCAATGCAGAGGTCAAGCGCAAGGCCGCCACCGCCTATGCCACGGCCTTCCTCAATGGGCTGCCGCTCAAAGGCGTCGGAGACGCCGTGTGGCGAACCCTTTGGGACGCTGCAAAGGCGTATTCAACCGGGCTTGCCTACCGTGACCACCCCTTCCCGCACGTTGGGGAGGACGCCTGCTGTGTCCTCTGCCAGCAACCGTTGGGAGACGAGGGGAAGGCCCGTCTGGCCAGTTTTGAGAGTTACCTCAACGACACCCTACAGACAGAAGCCAAGAGCGCGGAGGACGCGCTGACTGCTCTGAAGAAGGCTTTGCCCAGTCCTCTCACCGATGTCGCTTGGCAGGCCCAGTGCGCCGCTATTGGCTTGGAAGCCGCCCAAGCCACTGAGCTGCTTGAGGCCATCCATGCGAGGTTGAAAGCCATGGCCGAGGCCACGGTGGCTCCGGCGGTGGAGTGGTCGGTGTGGACCAACGCCTACGATCAGAAGGTCAAGACCACCAGCGCTGATCGCGATGCACTCGCGGGCTTGCTGGACCCGACGGGGCGGAAGGAGAAAGAAACCCGCCTGGCGGAGCTGAAAGCACAACAGTGGCTGTCGGAGCAGCGCGACGCGGTATGGGCCGACGTGATCCGCCTCAAACGCGTGGGAACGGTGGAGGCTGCTGTTCGGTCCACCTCAACCAACCAGTTGACGACCAAAAGCAATGACATTGGCGAGTCGGAGTTGGCCAAGGGCTATTGCAACCGCTTCAATGCCGAGTTGCAGGCGCTAGGGGGCCACTCGCTTCCCGTCCGCATGTCGTATCGTTCCCAAGGCAAAGGGGCGTTCACCTTCTACGTGGAGCTCAAGGACGCGCAAGGCGCCCAGAAGAATCGGGAAATCCTGAGCGAGGGAGAGCAACGCATTGTGGCGTTGGCAGCCTTCCTGGCCGACGCGACGGGCCTTGAACGGGGCATGCCCGTGATCTTTGACGACCCCATCTCCTCCTTGGATCAGCGCTTTGAGGAGGCGGTCGCCAAACGCCTGGTAGATCTGGCCGAGCGTCGCCAGGTGATCGTTTTCACACATCGATTGTCACTGATGGTCCTCCTGCGAAACGCCGCCGAGCACCGGACTAGGCTCGATCAATCTCCAGTCGGCGTGGCGGTTGAATCAATCGCCCGAGACGGCAGCAACACTGGCATGCGGGCAGAGATCAACACGTTCTCGATGAAGCCCAAAGACGGGCTCGTTAACATGGTTAAGGAGATTGCGGAACTCAAACAGTTGGGGCCGTCTCTGAAAGCGCTCGCGCTCAAGGCGGCATGCAGTAACTTCCGCATTCTAGTGGAGCGATCAGTGGAAGATGATCTTTGCTCAGGGATCATCAACCGTTATCGGCGGGAGATCAAAACGCTCAATAAACTGCAGCGGCTTAACGCAATCACTCCGGCAGACTGCGCGCTGATCGACGGTATGATGACCAAGTATTCTGCCTTTGAGCACTCTCAATCCATCGATACGCCAACTTGGCTTCCTGAGCCGGATGAGCTGCTGGTGGATGTGCAAGCGATGCAGACTTGGATCAAAGATTTCAATAAGCGCGCGGGCGAGGCAGCCACACAAAAAACGTAGGCCGGCGCGTGCCTCAACCCCTCATTGCAACCGGCCATTAGAAGCGCTGCTTGCCAGCGCTTCTCGCAGCAGGCGGCAGCGCTTGGTGCAACTCATGCGCGCGAAGAAACGCGTGTAGCCACTCTTCGGCGTCCTTGACGCCCGTCAGTTCCCGAATCACCACGCCTGCAACGCTGTCCCCGGCAACGGCGAACGGGTCGTTGTTCAGATCGCTGCTGGACAGAGGCGAATGGAAATCGGCCCCCTCTTGGAACGCCTGGAGCAGGTGCTGCCTGGCAAGAAGATCCCGACGCGCAGCCCATGCGAGGCGCACGAGTTCAGAAGGTGACCAACGAGGGTTCATCAAAACTCGTAGTCGTCTGGCACGCCAGAAGGGATGCCCGGCATGGGGCCCGAATAGTTCACCTGCTGAACCAGGTCCTGGGCGGTTCGCGACATGCGATCCAGGCGCTCAGGGACTTGGTCCAGGGCGAACAGGACCATGCCCACAAGGGCGATGTTGAGCAGTTTGTTGAAAAGTTTTCGCATGAGCGGCGTCCTCCGTTGTGGTCAGTGATTCGGGTTTCAAAAAAGCTGGTGGTGATGGGCAATGCCAAACAGGCAAAGCGCCCAGATGGCAGCAATCGCTGCAGGCGCCAAGCAGAGCGGCACACCGAAGGCAATGTCCGACAGCGTGGCTTTGGGGTCGGTCACCATCTCCCATCCCAGCTTGGCCGCCCCCATTCCCGACACGGCGTCGAACAGGAATCTCAGGAGTGCTGAGGTGGTGGCGATGGCCGAAGGCTTGGATAGAGGGGCTTTTGTCCCACGACTGGAGACGTAACCCATCAGAGTGGGTCCCCGTAGGGCATGGCATTCAGCACCCGCCATTCCCTATTAACCAGGGTCTGCTCGACAGCAACGCGTGCGGATTCAAGCGCTTGGTATCGCTCGAAGTCTCCCTCGCTCCGGTCGCGGTTCACTGCCTCAAGCTCTCGCTCGATCCAATCGAGGTCAGGACACGGGCCCTCCCAGAACTCGCAATGAAACAGCCAGCTATCCCTGCCCTTGGCGTTGGCCAGTTGTTGCAGGTCGAACAAATGCTGGTTGAACTGCGCGCGTGATTCGGCCAGCCAAGCAGAGAATGCGGCGAATCCGGCATCATTGAAGGGGTGAATAAGCATGACTGCTCCTTAAAGTTGATCGGCAATGGCGAGGCCGGCGACGAGGCCGAGCAAGAGACAGAATGCGAAGAACGTCAACATGGGTTTTCCTTTGATTAAAGAGCATCGACGCCCTTCTCTGATATCAAGGTAAAATAAAACAAACTTTTCGCAACATATTTACCCAACCTTTTTCTGACTAAAATGCGAAACTGACGGGGAAGTTCAGAAAGCATGAAAAACCTGACACGCCTCACATTTCCAGCCAAGCGCCGGCCCCGGCGGAAGCCGAGGCCCCTCCCGCCTCTTTTCCACGCCGCTTTTTGCCTTTGCTTTGAGCCGCTTTTGACGTTGCTTTTTCTCTCCAAGCTCAAAAGAACGCGGCAAAGCCGCGCCTGAAAAGCTCCCTCCGGGGAGGAAAGGCGTGGGCCGGGGCTCCGGCCCCAGCTTCCGCGTGGCTCCTTGGTCCAATGCCCGCAAAAGGCGTCCGAAGGGTCAGGCGCTGGATTGGATGCATCGCCAGACCAGCTGTCGGACGGCCTCGGTCAGACGAATCCCAGCCCTGTTGGCGTCAATCCGCAGGGCCGTGACGGCATGGGGCACCACCTGCATGCCGGGCAACGCCGCGGTGTAGCGCATGCGCCCTTTCGCCGCGTCCCCCGACCACGGTGTCGGACGTCGAGAAGAAAACGGTTCCCGAATCAGGGCATGCTGTTCGATGAGTTGGGTCAGCGCGGCGCGCATGCTCAATCCTTGCGCGGCGGCCAGGGCCTGAAATGCGGCTTTGCTAGGGGCGTCAATCCAAGTTTCGTGGATGGTCTCGACCAAGCGTTTTGGGGGGCGGAGGATGTAGCGCTTTGTCATGCACTGCTCCGGCTGCGCTTAGCCATCCAGCCCTGGGTGGCCGCCTCTTCAGCGGTCAGCAACGCGGAGGTGCCCAGGAAGCGCGTGAGCTGGTAATGGCCGATGGTGTGCGGATACCGCTGCAGGTGGGCATGCATATCCCTGTCGAAGTAGCACGTGCCCCCGGATCGGCGCTCGTAGGCAAAGTAGCGGCGGCGGCGACTCGTTGCCGGGATTTTCATGCCGAACACCCGCAATCATCGCAACGCTGCATCTCTGCCGGATACGTTGAGAAGGGATAGGCCCCTTTCTGCCCCACTTCCCCGCAGCACCCACACCGCATGAGCCCCCGGGCGGTTTGACAAATCGCGGCCTCCGGGCCTTGCCAAACCACGCCGACCACGACGGCTTCCCAAGTGCTGCCGCTCCGGGCAACCACGGTGAGCCTGTCGCCGTTGCGAACATTGTGGGCGGGCACCCGGGCGCCCCACTCGCCCGTCTTGAGTTGGATAGGGCTGGCGTGGTGGTGGGCCATTAGAAGCCCCCCTGATAACCAAGGGAAGCAAAGCCTGACCGGTCAATAACGTAAGCAATCATGCGAAAACCTTTGAAGAGGGGCATTCCCTCGCTACCCACTCAAACTAAGCCGTCCACAAAAAATCGCAATACTTTCACCCTACATTTTATCGACTAAGTATCAAAACTGCCAAAATGGCAGCAAAGCGTTGAAGAACTTGAAGCGCAGCACATTTTCCAGCCAAGCGCCGGGCCCGGCGGAAGCCGAGCCCCCTCCCGCCCCTTCTCCACACAACGCTTTTGATTTGAGCCGCTTTTGATTTTGGCGTTGCTTTTTTCTTTTCAAGAGATCAAAAGAACGCGGCCTGGGCCGCGCCTGAAAAGCCCCCTCCGGGGAGGGTTAGGACATGGGCCGGGGCTCCCGCCCCAGCCCCGCTTTGCCTTCCCTTGATTTCAACGCCCACAAAAAAAGCCCCGGTTTCCCGGGGCTCTGTCTGCAACGCTCAATGGCAATCAGGCCTTGAACGGGTGCGCCGGCCATTCCTGGTCCGGGTGCTTCTTTTTCCACGCCTTGCCTTCAGCGGTTTCGGCCCACGCAAGGAAGGCCTTCGGCTGACGTCCAGTGCCAGCCCAGGTGGTGCCGTCCGGGATCTGGAACTTCGGGGCGCGACTGATGCCGGCGCTCGCGGAAACCGCCTTGCGTGGCTCAAGCAGCGCCTTCAGATCGTTCTTCTGCTTCGTTGTGTAATGCTGCCCAAACTGCTGCAAGGTCTCATAGACTCCTGCAAAGCTGGCCCCGGCTTCAGCGGCGACCGCTTCGCTTTCGGCTTTTTCCATTTCGGCCAGCAAGGCCTCGGCCTCGGCCTTTTTCTTTCGGATTTGTTCAAGCGTAAGTGCCACGGCTTTCCCTTGGGGTTGGGCAAACCCCGATCCTGCCGTTTTGCGAGACTGCTGTAAATCCTCAACGGCTCAACCCTGACTTTTCCTTGGCCAGTGCCACGGGGCTTCGCCCTTGGAAGTCACTCAGGGCCACGTCCACGCCCGCGGCAATCAACCGCAGGCAGCTTTCCGTGTCTCCTTTGCGCGCCATATCGCTGTTGCCAATCCGTGTTGAAGGGGGTGGAATGCCTCGAACCTTTTTGAGGAGTTGGTCATGGATAACGAGCAGCACGCACGTCACTTGGGAGGCCTCATCGGCAACCTTCAGTCGTTGGAAATCATGATTCGTCTGGCCCTGGCTCAACGCACCGGCTCCCCGGCCAAGGACACCTACGGCGACGACTTCCGCAATGCAGCCGTTGGAACGCTGGTTCCGGTGAGTGACTTGAGCAGCTTTGCCAGCCTGCGGGAACTGATCAACGCCTTCAACAAAGAGTTCGCTCCCAAGCCCCACCTGGACTTGGGCCTGGTGACCCTCCGGGATGCCCTCGCCCATGGCCGCGTGTTTGCTGGCCCCAGCGAGGAAGAGTTCCGCATCGTGAAGTTCGAAAAGCCGGCCAAAGGCGCGACCGAAGTTGCTGTGGAATACAGCGCAGTGATGTCCGAAGAATGGTTCAAGGAGAACAAGGCCCGGGTGCGGGAAGCGATGGCCACGGTCGCTAAGGCGTTCGAAAAGCTCTGATCTTTCAACCGAGCAACGTTACCATGTGCTCGCCGGACCCCACCGCTGCCTTGATGATCTTGTTGGAAGCCCGGCCAAAGTCAGATGAAAGTTGAGGTCGCCGTAAGCCTTGGTTGACTTGTCCCAGGCCGCGTCGGGGATGGCCCCAGTGCAGGGTCGAAGCAGGGTGTAGGTGGCGAGTTGGACTTCCTTAGGGGTCAGCCTAGCAACGGGGTTGAACAGTCAACGGCAGTCTACGGAGGCCACCTCGTCCACCCCCGGCAAGGGCGACGGCAACACTGCTTTGCACACCTCTGCCACGTCAACGGTCATCCCTGCTTCGGGGTGCTCCAGGTAAAGGGCCCCGTCGTAGCCGACCATGGCTTGCTCGTTCGGCGTGGAGGCCAGGGTGCCGGGCGCGATGCTGGCTCCGGTCAGGGTGAACGCCCGGGCGTTTTGGGTCAGCACGGGGAAGGTCACCCGCACGCCGCCTTGGCGGGGCGCCACGGATTGCTTTTCGGTCTCCCCGATCTCCACGCCCACCGGCAGCTCCTTGTCCTTGAGGCTGACGGTGGTGGGTAGCAGGGAGGGAACGTCGGTCACCAGCACGCGGCCTTGCTTGTTGGTCTTGCCGACCGGTGCGCCGTTGACCCGTACCGGCAAGCCCGCTTGGCCCGGCACGTCCACGATCGCATAGCTGGCGTATGCCGGACGCCCGAAGGCCACGCCGCGCTGGTCCAAGAACACGGAGCCGGAGAAGTTGGCCGCCACGGAGGTTTGCCCGTCGTAGCGGTCCACCATGATCCGGGCGCCGCCGTAACGCGTCATGGCATCCGCCGTGGCCTGGGTGCTGCCCAGCTCGCCCTCGGTGTGCTCTGCAGCCAAACGAAGGCCGCCCTCGGTGCGGTAGGTCGCCCGGGTGGTCAAAGAGTCCTGGCCTGGAGCCTGACGGGCGCGCACGCCCATGCTGGCCTTGCTGCCGAAGCGGTAGGCGTAGCTGGCGGCCACTTGAAGATCGTCGCCTTGCAGGTCTCGGAGCACGTTGGCGGACACCTGGCCCGCGGCGCCCAGGTTCGCGCTCACCCCCAACGAAACGAAGGCCAGGCGAGAGCGCCCCGTGTCGATGGCGCTGTAGATGCCACGCAAAGTGAAGCGGCGATCCGGGCGGTAGGAAACGCTGGCTTGGGTGCGCGAAGCGATGGGCAGCGCCGTCTCGCTCTGCAGTCGCCAGAAGCCGTCGTTTTCTTCGTGTTCCAGCCACAGGCCAAAGGTGGGCCCTCGGTAGTCGTAGGCAGCAGCCCAACGCGTCCCGCCGTCGCTTGAGCGCCCCACCTCCCCGTCGAGCACGCCCCAGGTGCCCGGGGCCCAGGTGGAACCCACGGTGACGTTGCCCTTGCCGTTCTCGTCCACCTGACCACCACCTCGGATGGTCCAGCGGTCGTTGACGCCCTTGGCCCAGGAAGCGCTGACGCCGGCCGTGCCGTAGCGGTTTTCGTTTTCGCGGACTTGTCCGGCCGCGATTTCCCAAGCGGAGAGGCCAGGACGCAGCAGGGTTGGGGCGACGTAAAGCCGCGCAGTAGAAATGGCGGTTTCCCGGCCGTAGGCGTCACGCACCACTACAGCCGTTTGGCTGGCCCCCAAGGCCACGTGTCGCCCGTCCACGGTGAAGGGGCCGGCGTTGACGTCCTGGCGCGTGATTTCGGCCTGGTTGGACAGGACCTTGACCTGCCCCGGATCCAACGCGATGCCCCCCAAGGTCGGGATTGGCCACGTCGGAGTGAGCGGATCCAGGGCTGCCGGGTCCTTCGCGAGGCGAATGCCGCCCAGCGCCACCGGGCCGATGCGGGGCGTGGCGTAGACATCGCCGGCTTGCCAAGTCCGTTGGCGCGGCAGGTCGTCTTTCTGCCAAGCGGTCATGCCGCGGCGCATGCCAAACCCGTTGGGGGACTGGTTGAGCTGCCCGGTGGTGGAGACCACGCCCCAACGCCCTCCGGTGCGCGCGTCCAGTGCCAAGGACGTCGCTTGTTGGCCGCCTGCAATCTGGGTGGCGAGGTTGTAGTTGACCAAGACGCCCCCGATGGCGGGCGACACCTGAGAAACCGGAGTGCCGTGCTGGCTGAGCTGCTGCGCCGGCTTGCGGTCAGCCGGAATGGTGAGCTGGACGGTGGCGTTCTCGGGGGTGTAAGCCACGGTCACGCCCAAGGCTTGGTCGGTCAGGTCCTGGCCCTCCTCGCCCGGGCGAAGGGTCACGCCGAGCTGCTGCCAGGTCGTGGATTCGGCCACCCAGGCCCCACTTTGCTGCCAGAGCAACACGGGGTCCTTCGCGGGCAGCCCGTTGGCCCGGATCGGCGCGGCCAGCACCGGCTCCACCCCGTCTGGGATGGCCGCGTGCGCGCTGCCGATGGACAGGGCCAGCGCGAGGCCCAGGACGCTTCCCCGCCGCACGTGTCGCCCTCAGTTCACGGGGACGACGACGGGGGACCCGTTGACCGTGATCGAGAGCGTGGACGCCTTGAGGCCAGGCTTGAGCTCCACGTGCTTGCTCTGCCCCGGCAATACCCATCCCAGCGCCCCTTCGCGCCATGCCGGCATGCCTTGAGGACCGACGGCGGTCAGGCGCGCGGCGGTCGAACCGGTGTTGGTCAGCAGAAGGCCGTCGGGGGTGAAGCGGGCCATGAGCACCGGAGGACCGGCCTTGGCGTCTTCAAACCCCACCGGCAGGTTCTGGTGGATCAACAACTGCACCTGGCCCGCCATGGACGGCCGGGGCAACTGGCGCAGCAGCACGCGGTAATAGCCGGGGGCTCCGACGCTCTGGGTGCGGACCAACCGCACGGCCCGGCGGGACCCAGCTGGGATTTCGACAATGGACGGCGCCGCAAGCACGGTTGTAGCTGGGCTGGTCACGTCCTGCCCGCTGGGATCTTGGGACCAGTCCAGCACCGTCACCTGAAAGCGCTCGGGGATGTCCCCGTGGTTTTCCAAGGTCAACGCCCCTGCCTTTTCTCCAGCCGGGGCCACGATGCTTGTGGGAAACAACGACACGTTGCCCGCCCACGCAGGAGCGTCGCACAGCAAAAACAATGGGACCACCAACAAACGCTTCAACATCATTCCTCCAAACCGATCACCTCCTTTGATCCAACCAAAACATTTAAAGTTGTCAACCCACCTTCAAAAAAACCCCCGGGGATTTCCGGGGGCTTAAAGGAATGCGGTTGAAGGTCAGTAAGTCAGGGTCACGGCGATGGTATCGGAGAAGGTCCCGCCGGGCACCTTGTTCAAATCATAGAAGGCATAACCGATGCCAATCATCTGCTGCTCACCGGTTCCCACGCCCTCCCAAGCGTCGGCCCCACTGCCCCACACTTGACTGGCACCAGGATCTTTGAAGAGGCCGTAGGCGACGAAGTTTCCGGCCCCATCGGACACGGCGCGGTGATTGGGACGAGCAATCGCGGCGCCGTAGTTCAACCCATCGCCGGGCACGATGCTGAAGGCGGTGCCTTGGTTGCAGCGAACCATCAACGCACCATTGGAATAGCCCTGCATGCCGGACGCCAAGCCGTTGTATTCACCGCCGCCCAGCTGGGTCACGAGCAGGCTGCACTCGTTGTTCACGGTCGCAGAAATCATCAGGTCTTCGGTGACGTCAGCGGCGGACGCCGAAGTGGCAGAAAACGCGGCCATCAAGGCCAGAGAAAAAGAAAGGGTCTTGCGCATGAAAAATCCTCCTCGGATATTGGGGAAAAGGGATATGGCCCGACTTGGGCTTACTTCACCAATACTCGATAAATCCATTTCCGCAAGAGGATCTGACAACACGATTTTGCAGATGCCAACCCAAGCGCTTGCACCGAAGACACGAGTAAGCTAAAAAGCAATCGCCGGTCGCAGAAGCGTCGGTGTTGTGCCCGCATAGCCAATAGGCTCCGGGTGCCCGAGGTCCACCCAATGGGGGCGCGGGAATCTTTTTTTGATTCCGGAGCCATCCATGACGACCAAGCGCCTCAAATCCATCCGCACATCCGCCTTCCATGCCCAGTCTGGCCGCTGCTTCTATTGCGGCCTTCCGATGTGGCTCGCGGCTCCCTCAGAGCTTGGGCTGAAGCCCAGCAAAGCCCGAGCCTTTCAATGCACCGCCGAGCATCTGGTCGCCCAGCAGGACGGGGGCCGAGACGTATCCGGGAACGTGGTGGCCGCGCATGCCCGGTGCAATCAGTGCAGGCACAAGCGAAGCGGGCCAGCTCTTTCCCCTAAAGCGTTCCGGGCACTGGTTCAGAAGCGGCTGGCAGTGGGAAGATGGTGGTCCAAACTGCCGCCAGGGATTGCACGTGCTCCTGTATGACCTCATCAAGGTATACGAACCTTCTTTTGATCCGGCACGCACCAAGGTTCACTTGGCCCGAAACAACAAGATCGACGATCCGATCGATGTCTGGCTAGACGGCCGGTTTGACGATTGGCAATGCTGGCAGCGGCAGCGAAACTTTGACCGAGACCTGGTCTTGTCCCTCGTCCAGGTCCCCAACACTTACCGCTGGATGTTCGCCGGCCTCTTCCGATCCGTGGGAAGCAAACCCGATGTGGATGCCGACGGAACGCCCCACGTTGACTACACCTTGGAACGCATTGACAGCACACTTGCGTTAGAGGGACGCCTCTTTGTGACGGGGAAATACGTCAGCCGCACCTCCTACCTCAGAGGCGAGACCCTCTCGGGGGACATGGTGGTGCACGAACTTCTGGCAGAAAAGCTGGGAGACGGAGAGTTCCCTGGCTTTGGTCAAGTGGACATCGACAAAGATACCCTGGACCGCATCGTTGCCAGCGGCAACAACTCTTGGCGTGCCGCTCTTTCCAGTGTCAAAGGCATCTACCTCTTAACGGACAGCAAGACCGGCCTGCTCTACGTCGGAAAAGCGGACGGCGACGCCGGCATCTGGGGACGCTGGTGCCAGTATTCGAGCACCGGGCACGGCTGGAACAAGGCCTTGGTCCAAGAGTTCGGCATCAAGGCCACCGAGCGCCAGCGCGATCTCCGCTTCTCCATCCTCGAAGTCATGGACCGGCGCTCCCAAGAGAGCCAGATCGATAAGAGGGAGTCGCATTGGAAGCGAATCTTGATGTCCCGCAATGGCTACAACCGCAACTGACAACGCTCAGCTGAGCCGCAGCGAACCGTCATCTTGTGATCGTAAGCGGCATGCCCGAGGCACGCCGTTTTCGGCACAGAAACGCTCTTTCAGACGGGCAGGCGCTCGGCGATCCAATCCATCCATCCGGATTGTGCAGCCGTCGCATTGGCACTCAAGGCTCCACGCCCGGGGATGAGCTCAAGGGCGTCGGCTTCAACACGGAACTGAGGGAAGAACGGGCCGTTGACGCCCATCACGAAGTAGTCGCCTTGTAATGCGCCACAGGCTTGGCAATGGTTGGCCCAGTAGGTGGCGTTGGCGGTTTCCGAGCGCCCTGGCCTGAGCCAAGGCGTCCTCTCGCGCACATGCGCAGCGACGTGATCGTCCAGATCTTCGATCCCGTGCAAGGTGGCCGCACCGCCTGCTTCCGGCTCGTCCTCCGGCTCCTCTACGTCTGCGAAGTCCACGAAGGACGGAACCCACACCGACGTGACCGGCGTTGCCTCGCCGCACTTCCAGCACTCCACGCTGGCCTGCAGGAGTGCATAGCTCGGAGCGGACAAGGTTCGTTTCATTCGCCCTGCCCCACGGCCGCGGCTCGCACCTCTTGAAGGCGCAGGGACAGCTTGCTGGCAGAGACCTTCCCTCCGCGACTGCCGCGCGCCTCGCGGACAATCGCCAGGGCCATGACCACGGCTTGGAGGAGATCCGATTTCGTCCGCCCCTGCTCGCTCCACTCGCCCGGAAGGGCGGTCAATGCAGCGACCGCGTCCTTCCCTGACAAGTATTGGACGCACGTCAAGGCGGACCAATGAAGCCCAAACTGGGTGCGCAGTCGTGTTCCCGCCTCCTCTTGCAAGAGCGTTCCTTCCGCCATGTCGAGCAACACGTGTGCAGCGGCCAACGCCTTGGACGGGGCATTCGCAGGGTCTTTGTGCACGGGATTAAGCAGCCGGCTTCGCCTTGGCCTTCTTGGCAGGTTTCCGAATCGGCTTTGCCTTCCCTGCCTTCTTGGCGACCTTCCCCACCTTCGCAGCCCCCTTGGCCGCGGACTTCTTCACCTTGCCAGCGGCGGGCGGGAACTTGGCCCCAGGGTTGGCCTGCGCCCACGCCTTGCCATCGGCCGACTTGGCCCATGCCGTGAACGCCTTGGGTGCCAGCCCTCGGCCTGCCCAGGTTTCTCCCGTCGGGAGTCGATACTTGGGGGCGACTTTGCCGAGCTTTCGGCCCTTCAGCGGCCCCGCAGAAGGTTTCGGGGAACGCGCCGGCTTGACGTCGATGGCCTCGCCAATGAGCTTGGCAACCTGACGACGCTGGGCGGGACTGAGAACCTTCGCATACTTCTGAAGCACCGCAATCGCCTTGGGCACGTCACCGTCGCGTTTCTCCACCAGCCGCTTTTGGGCTTCGAGTTGCTTGATTTCCGCGTTGATCGACTGGAGAGTGGTCAAGGCCAAGGCAAATACTCCGTTGAGGGCAAACAAGGGTTATAGCCCATCGGCGGAGCCAGGGCCAACGCAGGATGCATCCTCAGGTCGACCTCCTCCCGACAAGCCGCCCTCCTGGCGGCTCTCACGCCTTACCGCGCCATTTTCATTTTGGCGATCGCAGCGCTGAGATAGTATGCCGGTATGCCCGTCCGCCCTGACCTCGCCTACGATCTGCTCAAGACCTTCAGCAAACTGGAGTTCCAGCTTCGACGGCATGGAGATTTCTTCCGGAAGGATAGGCAGGGCGATCCGATTCCCGATGTGGCTTGGCGCAAGGTGGAAGAACGCGCTCGCGCGTTTGGTGACGCCTTTTTGGAAGAAGTCCCCGAATGGGCACGCAAGCGCCTTCTTGGCCAGCGCGACGAACGCCCCATGAAACAGAAGATCGTGGAGGAAGACGGGCACCTGGTGGCCCGTTTCATGCCTAGCCGCTTGGATGCAGACTCAGATGCGGTGGCGCTGGTCCAGGCCATGCAACAAGTCCGCAACAACCTCTTCCACGGGGGAAAGGAGGATTCGGAAGAGGATCCATACGCGGAAGACGACGACTGGGTGTATGCCGCGACTCAAGTTGCCCTCGCCCTCCAACGCGCGTTGGTGAACGGATGGCTCGACAGCAGGGGGGAGCAATAACTCAACGACCAGCCCCATGCCATCAACGGCTCGGCTAGTCAGGGGGAGTTGGGAGCGGGCTGCTGCGTCATGAAGGTCGGACACCCGTCTTGCCGCATTGCTTTGGCGTAGAAGGATGGAAGCTCCAAAGCAGTCACCCCCTCTTCCACTGCCAGTTGAAGGGGGATGGCCTCCCAGAAGCTCACAATGGCATTTGAGAAAGCATCCAAATGCTCTTCGGTCACGCACATGTGGGTGTAGTCCACGTAGCGCCAAGACCCCTCATCTGACTCCAGTTGGGGAACGAATCGAGGGAAGCGCTGCTTTAGGGTTTCGAAGGACTGCCCCTCGCCATGCTTGAATACGTTGACGACCACTCGAAGGGCCTCGAGATCTTGGTAGTGCAGCGTTGAGGGCACGTCCCACCCGAAGGCGACCAACAGCTCCTCCAGCTGAGTCCAGTCGCACCTCCAGATCTGATCCCGGGTCTTCTCTCCAATGACCCACCCGGCCTGGCGCAGTTCGCGAGCGACGCGGACGCGAAAGCTCTTTTCGAAGTGGTGATACATGCCCGCGGCGATACCCAGCAGGGTCCGCTCTCGCATTTCATGGAGCAGGTCGTAATGTTCGAGGCTCTGATGAAAAGCCGCCTCGTAAACCATGGACATGTCCCATTGCTCGGGGTCGAAGCACTCTGGCGGATTCTCCAAGCAGTCTTGCTCCATGGCTTCCGCCTCTGCTTCGATCGCAGCAAACGGCGTCAAGAGACGGGCTTTGGCTTGAGCCAAATAAAAGCGCTGCTCTTTGACTCGCAAAGCGATCTCTTCTGCCATGAAACAGAAGACGCCTCTGCGCCTGCGCGTGACCAGGACTTTCATTGTCGGCTCCGTCTTCTCTTGAGGGCCTATGGCGTGGAACGTGAGGCATAGGGCTGGAACTCAGTGCCGACAAGAACATATACCTCCGCCGTCGAGGACTCGAGCACTTCCGGCTCATTGGCCTGAATGTCCTTGAGGAACTCCCTGAAGATCTTGCCCCCCTTCTTCATGGTCATCTCCTCCCCACGATGGCCATCTTTGCCCTGCACCGCCATGATGAGGGACTGCGCACCGGCCAAATCCTTTAGCAAATCACCAGAAAGCGGCATCAGAATCGTCCAAGACCAAGTGCAAAGGCGGCCAGAGCAGTTGACCTGCGGACGAGCATTGTTGACGGCGCGCACACGAAGCGTGCGGCGATCATCGAGGCGGAAGAGCACGGCGTCGACGTCAATCGGATCGCCAAACACTTGCATATGCCGCTGCAAATGCATCTGGCCGTCTTCGGTGATGATCTGGTTCCCGACGCCTGCCAGGCCAATCGTGCCCGTGCCGTAGACGCACCCCTTCTTTCCGGTAAACGTATCGGCTTCGCACTTGGGACTGGCTGTTAAAGGCATCCCAGCGCAGAGCAGCCCAATCAGAAGGCTGCAACGGAGACCCCAAATCAGCATGCGTTTCATTCACGCTCCTTCTGGTTGTCATTCGATCCAGCGCCATTCTTAACGGCAGATCTGGCCTGATAGGTATCCGTGACGAACCAAACGTAGGCAAGGGCCGCATTTACCGCCAACCGGGCATGTCGGGGCTGAAGACCCCGATGATTGCCGCGGGGGCCATGCCCCGTGCCATACCTGCCGCGCAACTCTGCCAAGTGATTGGTCATCGCTGTCAGGTTCCTCAAGATAAGCCTGATGTTGTCGGCACCCTTGGCGCGGTCACTCACGTCTTCGGGGACGAGCTCAAGCTCCTTTGCCACCCGCTTCGTCAGGTCATTGATATCGCTTGATTTCCCGAGATCGACGCCTAGGCGGCCCAAGATCGTCTTGCAGCAGGACTCAACAAAGTCCTTGGCCGCTCCGATGGCGACCTCTGGATCGGCCGTAATGGCGTTCTGCATCCGCTCGATCTGACGAGCCATGGCGCCGGCCTCCAAAAAGTCCGCAACTGCCTTTGCCTGCTCTATCGCCTCACGACCACCGTGGTTGAGTTGTTGAGGAACGTATCGCGGCCTGCCGGCGATTCGCTCTTCTTCCACCAGCTCCCAGCCCGCGCGACGCAACTGATCGTTGAAGTGCTGGACAATCTTTTCGGTCTCAGCGCGATCAGGACGGACCACCGGATGCACGATCTCGCAAAGAAAGCGGAGAAACGTATCCGCTGGACCATCCAACAGCGCAAACCGATCGTCATCAAACACCCAATACTGATCCCAGTCATCGTTGTTGATGCGATGCTGGTAGATGTCGCCTGCAGCGTCTTTGAACCTACTGTCCGTGGATGGCAGCCGGCGCAGTTCGAAAATTCGACTAAGAAACTCCGGGTCTGGCAACACACCGAACACATTCACCTGCTCCATGCGAAGGCCATCGAGGATGTTCCGACGAACGATCCTTGAGAGTCCCTCAGTCGGCTCCTCACGCCAGTTGAAGCCCGGCTCCAAGACAGGGGTCAAGTGAACCGAATAGTAGTCCTGGGCTTCAGGGGGGATAGACGCTTGAACGGCATTTTCTATGACTCGTTGAAGCTCCATTTGCTTCGGACGAAGAGGCGCAAAGGCTCCCGCAGGGACCTCCAGAATCAGCTTGTAGAAGTTCGTGCCACCGTTGAGGTTGTCGTGGTTTTCGAAGACAACCTTGCCTTTGCTCGTGCGGAGCAGAGATGCAGCCTCCAGCTGTCCTTCCTGTCCAAGAAGAACGTAGGCTGCACCCAGGTAGCGGTCTAGATCTTGGTCGTCCATGACTGATTGTTTACCTCTTTGCCCGAATAGCAGCCTGAAGTTGCTCGGTGACGCTGTTGCCCTTTTCGTCCCTCAGCTGCGCCATGAGGTAGATCCCCCTGCCCTTGCTCTTGGTGGCCCACAGCTCACCGATCATGCGCTTCTCCCTCTCGGAGTCCGCCGTGTAACGGTCGCCGCCTTTGTATTCAACGACCAGCAGGCGACCGTCCTTGAGCTTGGCAACGAAGTCTGGGTAGGTCCGCTGCTTGGACGTCGGCATCCAGAACTGGCTCTTGTCCACCAGGTTGCGGACCCAGAACTCCACCTCATCCAGCTGGTCGATGGCTTGGGCACACAAGAACTCTTCACCTACCTTGCCGCTGGCGGTCTTCCACTGAAGATCGCCCACGAAGGGGTAGTAATGCTTGCGGAAGCGATACGTGCCGCCTTGGTAGTAGGAATGCGCCGGATACTGGGTCATGTCCGCCGGATAGGTGAACATGGCATCGGGCTCGTCGCTGACCACGATCTCTGCGTCGGCACCAAACAGGGCCTGCTGGAAGCCATCCTTGAGCGCCTCCGCCTTGGCGATCTGAAGCTGCTCGCCGAGCTTCCGTCGGAGAACGAACTGGCCATTGAGCAGTTGGGATAGCGAGAAGCCCCGATCTTCGGAAAGCCCGGTGATGGACCGCCGCAGCCACTCCCGCAGCACGGGCTGTTTGACCGCCGGATCGCGGATCTTCTGGTCCAGCCAACCGACCAAGTCCGCTTGAGTGCGGTCCTTGGCGAAGCCTGGCAAATACGTGTTCACGTCGTCATCAATCGGCGTGTAGCTGACCTTCTCGTCCACCAAATCGACTTCAAAGGTTTTGCTGTCCGCGTTGAACTTGAGGCTGGTCAGGTCCGGGGGATAGGCCAGCAAGTCCCAGGTGAAGCCCGGCGGCGTGGCGCCGCTCTCCACAAACTCCAGCTCGCCCTGCTCCATGACGCCAAGTCGGGGGACGCTGAACACCGCGCCGTTCTGGCTGGGTGCCTTGACGGCCTTGGCGGCGATCTGGTGACGCTGGATCGTAGCCGTCGCTTCCGCGCGCTCCTTGGTTGGCACAGCCTTGGTGATGGCCTCCACGGTGGAGTCGTCCACCTCGCCCGTGATCTCCACCGAGCCGCCATTGCCTTCCTCGTTCGGAGTGAACACCACGCTGGCCTGGTCCCGAGCAGGGATCCCAGTAAGATCAGGCTGTTTGCTCACGGCAATGGTGGCCTTGGGCGTCGCGGGGACCGGATTGACCTTGCCGCCTTGCAAGTCCAAGCCGGGCCCAGGCGTGGGATCCGGCAGCACCGCGCCCACGGCCTCCAGAGGGTTGAACCCGATGTCGATGAGCGACTTGGTGAGCTCTGCGGCAGCCAGATTGAACGCCGCAGTGGTGACATGGGCGTAGGCCTTGTTCATGGCCTCCTGCTTGCGGCGGGTGGCATACGGCATGCGCAGCACGCGCCCCAGCAGCTGCTGGATGTCCTTGTCGCTCTTGACCTGGGCCACCGAGCAGAAGACGTAGGCAAAGGAGCAATCCCACCCTTCCTTGAGCGCTTGCTTGGTGATGATGACCTCGATGGGGCAGTCCTTGGCGAACAGGTCGACCCCATCGATCTCGCGCTGATCGCCCGTGGCGATGGCAATCGCCTTCTCGGGCACCTTCTCGTTGTCGATCAGGTGCTTCTTGACCTCCTCGACCGTGGCGGTGCCCTTGGCGTTCTCAGCCTGAATCAGCAGGATGGGTCGGATGTAGTCCGGCTCGCCCAGCGCGGTCTTGCCCAACTCGTTGCGGCGGGCCACAGCGCTGCCCACTGCGACTTCCCATTGCCCGACGTGCTCCTTGAGCACGACTGGGAACTTGATCATGTCCGCGCCCTTGAGCTCAAAAGCACTGACGCTGACCAGCACATTGCTCTTACTGGCTTCTGGCGTGGCCGTGAGCTCCACCACCACCTTGGCACCCAGGCGCTCGTAAACCTGATAGGACAGGGGCGTGTTGGCATTGTGGGCTTCGTCGGTGATGACCAACGGGCCGTGAAGTTTCAGCAGATTGGCAAAGGACGCGATGGCCTTTCCCGCCTTGTTCTGCTCCAAGTAGGGCAAATCGGACACGCTGCCGGCGAAATGGGGCTCTAGGTCCTCATGGTGCTCATAGACCTTGCGCCCCTCCTGGTTCTCCACGCGCAAGGCCGCCATGGTCGAAATGACCACGCACACCTTGGTGCCCAAGTCAGCAGGGCGGATGTGGGTGAAGTCCTCCACGTCGAACACCGCAACCTTGCCGCCAAACGCCTCATCCAGCTCCTGGCGGTAGGGATGGCGGGGGTTCTTGAAGGCTTCCAGCGTCTGGGTCTTGATCTGGGTGGTGGGCACCATCCACATGACCAGCGGGAACTCGCGCTCCAGGTAGGCGTCGCCCGCGGCTTGGATGATGTGGGCGCCCATGACCGTTTTGCCGCCGCCCGTCGGAATGCGTAGGCACACGTAGGGCGAGGCCTCCAGATGAGGCATGGGTTTGTATTGGGTGACCAGACCGGCATCCACGTTCTTCTCAAACGCGGATGCGGGGCCGGTCAGCCGGGCGTCTTCGAGAAACTGAGCCAGGCTGGACAACGCCCGCTGCTGATACACCTTGAGGGAAAGAGCCATGCTTAGCGCGCCTTGATGTCGTAGGGGGTTTGCTTGAAGGTGATCTGGAGCTCCTCCAGCCGCTCTTTAGGCAAATCGCAGGATTCGCCGTAGATCACCTTGGGCCCCTCAAAGGGCTGCAAGCCCTTCAAGATCCGCTTGGTCAGCACGTTACCGCCGGTCTTGCTCTCATCGCCCAGGATGCCGTTAAACAGAAGGTAGTAGCCAATCCCGTGGTGCTCACCCAAGAACGGCTGCTTCGGGGCGCGGGTAGAGCGTGCGGTGCCTGTTTCGGCAAACCAGACGTGGGCCGCAAGGTGCTCAAACTTGATGCCCTCGCGGATGTGTCCCTCGTCATCAAACACAGGCACGCCGAGCTTGTAGAAACGGAAACCGCCGCCGCCTTTCCAGTCCAGCACCTCAGAAACGCCACCTGCATCGGAGCCATCAATGACCTTAATCAGTCTTGGTCGGGAGAATGTTCGAGCGTGCTCACCGATCTCCACACCGATCCAGCGGCGCCCCATCTTGTGAGCCACTGCAGCAGTGGTGCCAGACCCTAGGAAGCTGTCCAGAACGATATCCCCCTTCCGTGTTGCAAGATCAAGAACTCCCTTCAACAATCGTTCCGGCTTGGGGGTGGAGAACACATTTTCCACGCCTTCGAACATTGCTTTGAGGTGGATGCTAGCCTCTTTATTGCTCCCAAACTGATCGTGCGGCCACCAAGTCATAGGTGTCAGACCACCTTTCATTTCGGCAAGATACTTCTTGAGCATCGGCCTTCCAGTTCCTTTCAACCCAAACGTGATCCTCCCATCGGCGAGCCACTTTTCATACTGATCTTCATTGCACCTCCAGAAGCGATTTGTAGGCGGAGAGAACTTTAGACCGGTAGGACCGGTGATCTCGAACTGACCTGCCGCGTAGAACTTTCCTGCAGAAAGGTTTTCTGCCTTCCAAGCGCCTCGCGGGTCGTTGTCTGGATTTTTGAATGTCGCTCGTTGTTCTTCTGTCCTCTCCACCTTCCCAAGAACTAGCTTTCCAATGTCCTTTGCGTAGACCAGAACATGGTCATGGGTGTTGGATATATGCTGGGCGGTTTGATTGGCGGTATAAGCCTTCTGCCAAACAACGTTGGCTACAAAGTTCTTTCTACCCATGATCTCATCCGCGATAACTCGCATGTAATGAGCTTCGTTGTCATCCAAGGTGATCCAAATGGAACCATCTTCCGATAACAACTCTCGCAACAGTTCAAGCCTCGGATAAATCATCGAGAGCCATTGGGAATGCTCGATGTTGTCCTCGTAGTGGAGACTCACCGCCGACTGAGTGTTGTAGGGCGGATCGATGAAGATGCACTTCACCTGGCCTGCGTAGTAAGGCAGCAACGCCTTCAACGCGTCCAAGTTGTCGCCTTCGATCAGCATGTTCGGAGAGTCGACTTCCCCGTAGGACAAGCTCGCCACCGGCTCCAAGAGTCGATAGGGCGTCAGGGCGGAGCGGGTCAGGTCCTCATCACGGTCGGACCAGTTAAGCAGTGGCATCGAATACATCCCCTCGAACAGGCTCCAAGTATCGTTCAGCGGGTGCGGTGGGGCCAATCCCTAAGCGCCCATCCGGCCCTAAATCATTGATCAAAATGAGCTTTGCGACATCGGAAGCCAGCCGGGCTTCAGAGCCTGACGACGCATTGGCAGTCGGGCCTGGAGATACGTCTCGGCTGCTACGTGCTGAGGCCCGCATTCCTGCAGTAGCGGTATACAGCCGAACTGCTCACCCCGAGCTCCCGCGCCAACTGAGCCCGGCTGACCGTCATCAAGCGGTCCCGAAACTGTTCCAGGCTAAGCCCCCGCAAGGTGCGGTGCTCCGGCCCTTTCAGGACACGCTCCAAACGAAGGGCTTGGCGGTCCAGGCCGATGGTGGCCGCCGACACCCCCAAGCGCTTGGCCATCTCGGACGAGGTTAGCCCGGTTTGGACCAGCTGCTGCACCTGCTGGCGACGCTCAGCGAGCTCGCGGGCTTGGCGGGCCCGGAAGGCCTGCCGTCCGGAGCCGGCCAGGCGGTGCCGCCGGACGAAGCGGTTCACGGCTTGGTGGGTGACGCCCAGGCGTTGGGCCAAGGCGCGTTGAGTCACTCCTTGGTCCAGCAAGGATTGGACCTGGGCCGGGGACTGGCCGCCGAGGAAGCCCTTGCGCGGGCTCATCGAGCTATTGCCTTCAGGTTGCCTCGGATTATCGAGGGCGACACACCCAGCGCTTGCGCGACAGCCTCGGGCGTCAGGCCTGACGTTACGCCGGCCCGAATCGCATACTGCTTCTGGCGTGCATAGGATTGGCGACGCGCCTCCGGGTCGATGGGCATGGCATCGGACGGGTCTACCCGTTGGGCGTGCTGGATTTGATACCGCTCACCAAACGCTTGGCGGTGCGCAGCCAGCGCGTCGTCCACGGTAGTTCCGAAGGGCGTGTTGCGCTGGGCGGCATTGTAGAGAGCCTGGATGTCCGGGGACATGGGCAGCAGCTCGATGCCGTCCGGCCCAGGAAGAACGCCCGGCGTAAACAAGGTGGACGGCTCGCGTGTCATTGCGCCCCTCCCCGCTTAACTTCCCAGAGGATCGAGCAGGCAAGAACCAGAAACACCACGACAGGCCAGCCTGACACCGTTCCGATGGCCGCCACAAACGCCGTGACCATCAGCCCAACCCCAAACAGTCCGCCATGGATCATGACGCGGCCGTGCGTCCGAGCGTCCCGCTCACCGCCCCTCACCCGTTGCCAAGCTGCCTTGGCGTCGCCAAAGCGCTTGAACGTCCAGAGCGGAATCAGGACCATGAGGCCAAGCAGGGTTAGCAAAAGAATCGCGCTCACCATGGGCAACCTCCCGCGTGAATCCTCACCGGGTGCGCCTGGAAAGTGAGAGGTTGGCCCCACTGGCTGGGCTTGAGATTCCATGCCATTGGCAGGTGGTGTAGCTCGCGAGGTTGCGCAGGGGAGCAGTCCATGCCATCCAGGATTAGATGCCCGCATTGCTTGAAGTCTTCGACGGTCAATGAGGCAGCGGAGCGCTTACGAGGAAATGCGTTCCACTTCATCGGCTTTGTCCCTCAATCGGCACAACGCGGGTCTTGCTGACCTTCCCGGTCAGGAACACCTTATCCCCGGCGCGGATCGGCAGGTCATCGGCCTGAACAATGGCAATGACTTTTCCGCTCTCCAGATCGCGGACATACACCTCCACGCCCTTGCGCTTGCTGACTCCGTTTTGGATGGCCGTGCCGGCGACGCCCCCAATCACCCCACCCGCCACCCTGGCGGCGCTGCGGTAGTCGCCCTTAACCTCGCGAGCGGCCCCATAACCCACGGCGGCGCCGATGGCGGAACCGGCGTTGAGGCGCTTGTCGGATTTGATGTCCACCCTGCGAACCATGAGCACCTCGCCCAGGCGGGCGTTCTGAACCGACAGGGTTTCACTGGTGCCGTATCGACGGGCGGAACTGTTGTCCGCAGCGGAGGCCGTCAAGGGGAACAGGCCGGCAAGGGCCAGAGAAAGAACCAAAACGCGCACGGGGCCTCCTTTTATGAATGGGTTGCACTACCCATAACAAAAGGTTTGAAATGCGCAAGGGGATCAGAAAAAGAAAAGGCGGCTTTCGCCGCCTTTGTCGTTACTTGCAGGGATGCGCTTCCGAAATATCTGACGCAACGGCATTCCACGCAACACCGCGAATACAAACGGCCGGCGATGAAAGCCGTGGCTGGTCGCCAGCCCGCACGATCAACCGGGTCGTTCGGCCGAGAATGTCAACGGCCACTGCCAACGAACGGCCGTCGCTCCAAGGACGGTCGAAGGAGCCTTCGAGCTGAACCCTTCCTTCTTGGACCTTCTCCCAAGGGATACCCCCTGCATTGAGAAGACTGGGGAAATCGTCCAGGGTCGCGCCCTTGGGCAGGTCTACCTCGCCCAACAGAATCACGGAAGTGGCCGCAGTTTCGCTCTCAAGCGGAGCGGCGCCGGGTTGACTGGAACACCCAGCAGAGAGCAACAACGCACCGGCGATGGCCGACAAACAAAGATTGCGCATAGATCCTCCTTTTTTGTGTATGTAGAAATACCCATACCAAAGAAAAGGAGATGCGCAAGGGGATCAGGAAAAGGGAAAAGGCGGCTTTCGCCGCCCTTTTCCTTGACCTTAAAAGCGCGCTCTCAAGCGAGGGGCTTCCTGGGTTTGGCCGTCCTGCCCATGGTCCTTCATGGCCGCACTGACCTGCCGTTGGGCGTCGGCCCCAAACCCGCCTTCCGGTGGCTTCCAAGCGTTGACAGCAGGAAGTAGCTCGTCCAAAAGCTTGGATCGGTTGTGGGCACGGATGACCTGATCCGATTGGTCATTGCCGTGCCGCCCAAACAAATCTGTCGGGGTCGTTCCCTCCGAGTCCGCGTCCTGGGGCGTGCGTCCCGACTTGAGCAGGTCACCAGCCCATTCGGCATCGCCGAATGCGACGGCGAAGTGGAGCGGATACTCGGTGGCAGCGGTCAGGAAGGCCTCGTAGTCCTTGTAGCTGGTTACCCAGGTCTCTTCCTTCCACTCTTCTTCATCGGTCTGGCCGTCGTAGTAATGGTCGAAGGCCGCTTGCCGCAGCTCGTCGTAAAGCTCGTCTACTGACCAATCGTTCTTCACCGCTTGGATGAGCAGGTCGCGCTCTTGTTCGCAGAGCTTCAGACCAAGGGCTTCGCGTGCGCTGATAGGTTGGGTGGAATCGTCTTGCATGGTGTCCTCCTTTGTTGGCGTTGAATGGGTCACGGTTCAACAGCACCGCAGGAATGCGGTGGAAGCCGTTCTTCGTTTTCAACCCCAATGGGGAACCTGACAGGGGCATTGGTGCCCACTTCCCAGTTCTAGCAAAGACTTGAGAAAGGTCAAGGCCCGCCAGCGTTAAGCAACCTGGCGTTCCTTGCGTCGCGACGGCGACCTTCGGCCGGCTTCCGCCTTTCGCGCCTGATCCATGTCCTGCTCCTTCTTGACCTGCGGCAGCGGCTCCCGTTCGAACGCCGGGATGTCGAGGAAGGTCATGACCTTCTCCGCTTGGCTGGCTGCGCGGAACAGGGTCTTCGGGTCGTCGGCCAGGGCTTTCATCCAGCTCTGCAGGTAAGCCGCGTGCTGCTCTTCGTGCTCCTTGCCCAGCCCAATCCCCAAACGCTCGGAAATGAACAAACTTGAGAGATCGGCTACCAGCTCCTCTTTGGCGTAATCCTGGCTGCCGAATCGGCCGGTCTGATCGCGGTCCAAGCGGTGCTTCGCCCCGGTCCAATGGGCGAGTTCGTGGAGCAGCGTGGCCTGGTAGCTCACGTCGTCGCTGAAAGTGTGGCGCTTAGGCAGGTGAATCGAATCCGCCACGATGGAGTAGAAAGCTCGGTTGCCTCCGTCGTGGTTGAGTTTCGGCTGGTGCTTGTCCAGCACCTCCCGAACGCGCAGGTTGCGGATCGACTCGGGCATGATGAAGGGCGGCGGGGGCTCGGGCATACCGTCCATTTGGCTGGCATTAAACACCGTGGCAACGAACAACGATGGCCCCTGGTATCCGCTCTTCTCTTCGCCCTCGGTCAACGGCTCGGCACCGTCTTTGGCTTTGCCGGTCTTGCTGAAGTCCCAGTAAGCGATCTGCTGCCCCTTCTCGCCGCGCTTGACCTGGGCTCCGACGCTTTCCGCCTGGCGATAGGTCAGCCATCGGTTGTCTTCGTAACCGTAGGCCATCTGCGCCCCGCGCAGGATCAGAGTGTTGGAGCCACGATAGGACTTGCCCGAGCTGGGATTCCACGGCCCGTGGATCGAACCGTTCTTCGGGGCGTTGGGATCGTTCCAAGGCCGCCGCCAGGGAATGGTGCCCTGCTTCATGAGGTCAAGCATCCGCTCGGCGGTGGCTTGGATGAGATCGGAATACTTGGACATGGGGTGGTTGCCTCAAATCTTTTTCAACCTCCTGCGCCTCCAAGCGGGTGGTTGTGGGTGGGGTCGGGTCAGAACTCGATATGAAGGGTCAGACTCTTGCGGTGATACAACGCTCGCCGCACCAGCTCGGCGATTTCGTCCTCGCTGCGCAATCCCTGGTCGCCGTCTTTTCCCAGACGGACATGGAGACCAAACCCGCTCTGCACGAGCAAGTATTGCGGGTCCGCTTCCGGTGTCTCTGGGCTCTCTAGATCGGCCGGGCTGATAGCCGATTCGGGGAACGCGTCGTCCGGGATGTGGTTGGGCGATGGCATGGGGGCTCCGTTTTGGTTTGGATGCCCCTTTGCAATAGCGCAACGTCGCCGGTTGTAAAGGCCTACGCGGCTTCAGCCATCGGTGCGCCCGACAGGAGGGCGATGGCTTCCATGGCCTCTTTGCTTAGAGGGTCACCCAACGGAACCTCCTCGTCCGGGATGGCCTGGGGAGCCCCGCCCTCCAGGCGCGGCTTCACCCCCCCCACGCGCAGGTTGACCCAGCGCTCGGCCTTCGAGCCCTTAGTCGCCTTCTTTTGCTTCTGCTGGAGCCCCGGCATCCGTTCGCGCACGCGCTTCCAAAGCTCTTCTGCGCCCACCGGCTTGCGCCCCAGCTCTTCCAGCACGTAATCGCGGTAGTCGGCATAGATGTCGTTCTTGTCGGTCCACGTGCCTTCTTCTTCGATGACCATGCGCTCAGCGAAGTAGGACGCCGTGGTGTCCGTCTCTTGCCGGGTCTGCTCGGCCAGCGCTTTGACGGCTTCGGGCATTTCCTCGGGCAGGCCGCCACGCTCAATGAGGCGCATGGCCCCCTCCAGCAGCCAGTCGATGATCACGGCCATTTCCGCCGGGTCCTCGGTCAGCTTCTTGTGGAAGTCCGGATCGCGGTCCTTGTCGTTCTCGGCCAGGCGCACATTGAAGGGGATCATGCAGACCTTTCGCCAAAAGCCGTGCTCATGGCTCGTCACGGAGAACATGGCGTTCAGTGCCAGGAAGAGCGTCCCACGGGGCACCGTGGTGTAAGCGTCCTTGCCTTTGTTCTCTGCGGACATGGGATCGCGTGAGATAAGCGCCTTCAAGACCTGCTGGATGGGATCGGAGAGGACCTTGGGCGCCTCTGTCGCCAGATAAAGAGTCTTGGAAGCGAGAGGTGCCATGGCGAACTGCCCATCCAGCTTGTCGATGCGGACCGCAGTGTTCTTGGGGTGGATGGCTCGCAGGACGTGAAGCAAGGTGCTCTTGCCGTTGCTGCCACTTCCCAGCAACAGGAAGGCTTTTTCCAGGCACATCGGCATGACCGACGACGCCATGGCTTCTTGAAGCAACCCTCGCACGGCCATGTCAGGCATGAAGCGATCCAGATATTTGGCCCACCGCGACCTGGGGTCCAATGGCTTGGGGGTGTAACGACCCCACTTCACCTGGTCCAGGTTGAGCTTCGCTGGAACAAGAGAGGTGATCCCGTGCTTGGGATTTGCCGGCAAGTATTCGATGTAGGCCTTCTTGTTAGCGTCCTTGAGGATCTCCAGGTAACCGCCCTTCAGCGGCACGATGGCTCGGTGCTGGCTCTCGGGAAGCTTCATGCCCGGCAGCCGGATCATTTCGAGAATGGCGGTCTTGACGCAGCTCGCCGCGCTGCTTTGCTTAGCGTCTTCCGGTGCGTGCTTGCGCATCCAGTCCAAAGCGTGGGCTTCTACTTCCCGGGTGGCTTGCAGGCCCCAGATGCCCTCGGCTCCATCCCACTGATACAGGGAAATGTCGATCTCGCCGTTGTCCATCTTGCCGGCGATGCGGAAGCGATTGCAACGTCGCATATCGTCGGCATAGGCCAGCTCGAACGAGAGGTCTTCCCCAATAACGCCCAGGTCATCCGTGACGTCGTTGGGATTGGCATCGGCCCCAAAGGCCTTGCCCTTTTTCTTCGGAGCCTGATCAACGGCGTCGCCATTGGCCTCCCCGCCCTTGACAGGGCCAGTCTTCGACTTACTCTTCATGTTGTAATCCCTAGTAGTAAACGCCCCGGTTCGCACCCGGGGTTCTTTATGCCGCTTGACTGGGGCGATGCACCCACTCTTGAAGCGCCTGACGCATGGCTTCGGAAGGGGTTTGCCCACGGGCCACCGCCGTCTCCTCCACCAACGCCTTAAAACTTTTGCTGACCCGGGCCTTCAACAACTCATCCCGTGCGGTCTTTTCGCGTTTCATCTTCACTGCCTGCTCCGTTTCTTGATTTGTGGTCCTGTTGTGGCCACAAATCCATCTAAGCAGGCTTTACGGAACTGGCAAGAGATCGCATCAACGGATGTTCGCTTCTGCTTTCGATGCTCCAGAAACACTTGGAAGTGTGAAATACTTCAAGCATCAGCCTGGGAGGTAACAAGTGCTTGTTACCCACTTGTTACCCTTCAAACCCTTATGTTTACTGAGGGTAACAAGTGGTAACAAGGTAACAAGTGGTTTAAGAGATCCACGCAAGAAAAAATCATTGACTGCTCACAACATCGATGCATACATCTATCGGGAGCTCTCGATCCACTCGTTACCCTGTTACCCCTTGTTACCTCCTTATGGGATAAGGCTTTCACGGGTAACAAGGGGGTAACAGGTGCTTGTTACCTGTTAGGAAAAGCAAGAACAAAAGCGGCTTGAAGCAAGAGCCGGCGGCTGCTCGCCGCCGAGCCCTGGCAATGGAGAAGGCTGGGCCTCCGGCCTGAACCCTCATCGTTGGTTGGCGGCCCCCACGTCAGCGCCCGACACGTGACTCATCCGGGCAAAAGCCAGCTCCAGGAAGCAGCCGCGGATCAGGCCTTCCTTTACTGCGAGCTTCAACCGACGAGCACCCTCCTCGCCATAGGCAATCCACGCAGGGCCAGCAGGGGGGCGCATCCCCCACCTCACCGTTGGCGCGGTGGAGCTACAAGCGACCTTGCTCCTCAGCGGTCGCATGGGGGATCCAATCCGGATGGCCATCCCCGTAGGTCTCCTCGTCAAGTTCGACTCGGCGCTTGTTGCGCTTAGCGAACGCGTCGGAGTCATCGCTCAACGGCTTTGCGAGCACCTCAACCACGGCTGTGCTTGGTCGCGGCCTCAAGCACGTCCTATCCCAGTGGCTGAGCTGCCTCTTTCTAGACTTTTCGCGCACCAAGAACCATGGGGACTGAAGAAAATCCCGCAAGAATCCGACGGGTGGCTTAACGCGTGTCACTCTTCAGGAAAGCCGTAGTCCACCACCGACAGGCCCGGGCTGTGAGGCCCCATTCCGGACAGCTTCTCGCGGACGCTGAAAGGCCGGCTGTAGGTCGCATGGTGCTCGTCATCGATCTCGTGACCCACGATCTGGGCACGAAGCTCGGACACCACGCCAGCACCTTGCAGCTCCTGAATAAACGTCTTGCGCAGCGAGTGAAACCCTCTCTTCGCTGGTGGCCACCCATGGGCGATCTGCCCGAGGTGTCGACTGAACGCTTTTGTGATCCAGTTGCCTTGGCCGTTGACCGCTTCTGCTTTGGCGGCCGGGAAAAGCCGCTCATGCCCCGCAGCCCGTTTTGCGGCCACCCACTCCAGGAACCCGAGTCGAAGCAGTTCAGCGTGGACGGGAACGGTTCGGAGGCTCACCTCCGTCTTGACCTTCTGGTGTTCCCCCTCGTCAGAAATGCGGATACAGGGGATTCCTTCATCCTCGAACACGTCTTTGGTCAGCAACTGGCCAACTTCCGATGCGCGAGCCCCAGTGTAAAGACCGATAAAGGATGCCCATCGCGCGTCCTCGGACATTTTGGCCAAGGCCTCAGACGCAAAGAGTGCATGGATTTGGGCGCGATCATAAGCCTTAAAGCCGTGCTTTTTGCGGGCCCGCTTCTCGCGGGCCGAGTAGCTCACATGTCCCGAAGCAGGGTTGTCGCCCTTCGGATAGTGGCCCGAAGCCATGGCCCAATCGAAGAATCCTCCTTTGCCACCAATGTAAGACTGCTTGTTGGTCAACGTAGGAGTGGAAGAGCCCTTCTCTCGCATGTCCTGATACCAGCGCGCTAGATCCGAGCGCGTGATGGCGTGGAGCGTCATCTTTGGCCCCAGAAACGCCACCAGCGCTTCGACCGCTGTCTTCTTGATGGTGTAGGTCTTGGGAAGTGTCGAGGACTTGATCGTCGCCAAGAATGCCTCGCGAGCCTTGCCAAGCGTCATCGTCTCAATCGCAGGGGCAGCGGTCCTCCGCCTCGCTGCTCCGGTGGCTGGCGAACCGAACATGGCAAAAGATGCCTGGGGCAGCCGCGATGAGGGCGGCGTCGAGCCGGCGGCCTCAAGCTCCATCAGTTCCCGATAGAGTTTCAAATCCTTTGGACTGTCGATCTGCCACTGCTCCGTGATCGTCCCGTCCGGTTTGCGGGTGCGATTGAGAGTGAGCTCTTGAAGCCTCTCGGCACTCGTCAGTCGAGCAATCAGGAGTTCGGCGTCGGATCTGCTGAGTTTAGTCACGCGTTGGTCCTTCAACTGTGCAAAGAGACGAGCATAGCCCGCCCCAAGCACGACCGCACGCACATGCGCCTGCGCTAAATCTTTAGTCCGAAGTGTCCGCTTGATGAGCCGGCAATCGAGCACGGCGTGGAGATCAACCGGAACACGCTGGACAAAGGACCAACGACCGGTCGAAGAACGACTAAGACGATGAGGGATGCGCATGCGAGTGTTTCCTCGACATGTTTCCTGCATCCCACTCAGCAAGAATCAATGATTTTACTTTAAAATCAATGACTTGATTGCTTGTGGCGGAGAGAGTGGGATTCGAACCCACGGAAGGTTTAACCCTTCGCCGGTTTTCAAGACCGGTGCCTTAAACCGCTCGGCCATCTCTCCGTATCGGCCCAGCCTGCTGGCCGGGCGTGCATTCTCGCACGGCCGGGCGATTTGCCCAAGACCCCTGCTCCACGCCCATCTGCAACTATTCCCATAGCCCTCCCACGCCGCAGCTGGCTAGAGTGACCAATTCCCCATGGTCCCGACCCGAATGGATAACTCCAGCCTCCTGCACATACGCCCGGGCATGCCTTCAAGCGCATTGGCTGAACTTCTGGACGCCCGATGGAAAGAGCCGGATGAACAAGGTCATCTGACTTGCCTGAGCAAGGATGTGCTCGCTCGACTGGATAGCGATCGGGCCGTTGGGTACGTCGTTTTCGCCTGTTCAATGCCCAAGACGGTGCTGATCGAGGGCCTGCGTACGGGTATGCCCATCGGCGATGCGCTCGCCATGAACCCTCGAATCGCGCTGCTGCCAGAAAAGCCCGAAGAGGCAGTCGAGGGATGGGCGGCTTACGGCTTCATCACGAATGACGGCATGCAGGTAACCGCGAACGTGAAAACGCAGGACAACAAGGTCAAAAGCATCCGCTTGGAGAACCCCAACGCCACCTACTGTGAGCCTGCGTTGCCCATCTTCGATCCGACGTTGACCAAGGCCTTTGACATCGCGCTGGGCCCTCAGCGCGTGCTGCCCAAAGCAGGACGGGGCAGCGAATGGGACGGAGGCTGGACGCTGGGCCTTCCGCCAGGCATAACCGCTGAACAATGGCCTTTGAGTTCCAGCAACGGTCATCCGCTGCGGCACGCCTTTACCTTGCACCTGCCCTCCGAGTACCGAGCCAAGGGAAATGAGCTGGTTGCTCTCTCCCTATTCGTCGACGATCAGCAGGAGGAGCTCTCTTCTGTAGAAGAGATCGCGGACTACTTCTCCAGCCCCCTTTCCATGACCCCGCCAGAGGACAGCGACCTGCTTCCCTTCTGGCAGCATCGCCAGGCCAGGCATGCGCACAGCCACAGCATGGTAGACATCCTTGGCACGCAGTTCTGCGCCATCTGGCTTACACAGCAGGAATTTGGTGGAGAGCTGTGCCTGCCTCCCGAGGCAAATTCAGCCCTGCTGGATGATCCGCCGACCTGGATCGAGAAGGACTACGCGAGCTACTTCTACGACCGCTGGCTCTACACCCGGAACGGAGATGCCGTCATTCCCAAGGCGGGAATTGGAGGAGCTTCCAGCGAAACCGTGGCGTTGCCGATCAGCGCAGGCATCCGCGCTGACGATCCCAACGTAGGCAGATCGCCGCGAGAATCGGAATCCGAGTGCGCCATCAGTGGCTACATCGAGGTATTCAGCGAGCGTGGAGAGGCACTGAACCTCAGTCGCTGGGATTGCATCGCCCACCTTGGCGGGACAATGCAGCCCCAGCAGGGCTACCCTGAGTTCGGCCCTTACTACCTCGAATTCGAAGAAGGGTTTGGCGGCTTCAATTTCGGTGGCGGCAACGCACAGCTGGATCTGCAGCAGATGAAGATCGACTGGGCGTGCGGATGACCCTTTCGCGTTAAAGCAAAAAGCCCCGGAACATGGCCTTAATGCTGTTCACTTGACGAAAACGCCGCGATCCCAACCGGGATCGCGGCGTTTTTTTTCTTGGTAGCGCCGGCCCATGGCCGGCGGAACCCTTCCAGCGCCGTGGTGTCTGACACAGGCCGCTGCGCTCGCCGGGCGTGGCCCGGCGCTACCATCGATACCCCGACCGATTAAGTGAATAGCATTACGGAACATGGCCGGGGCGTTTCGTCACGTCAGCGGTGAGGCAACCCTCAGCCCGCGTCCACCGCCAGCGCACCCAGCGCACTGGCCTTGATCTTTTCCTTGGCCTTCTCGCACGCGCCACCGCAATCCAGGCGCGAGGCCTCCAGCTGCGGCGGCAGGTGTTCGGCCAGGAAATCGATGAACACGCGCACTGCCGGCAGCAGACCGCGGCGCGAGGCGAACACGGCGTGGCACACGCCCTGCGGCAGCGACCAGTCCGGCAGCACCACTTCCAGTTCACCATTGCGCACGGCTTCGGCGCAGACGGTTTCCGGCAGCATGGTGATGCCGAAACCGTCCTTCACCATGCTCTGCAGCAGCGGGAAGTCGAAACCGGCCACGCGCGGCTGCAGGTCCACCCGGCGCACTTCGCCTTCCGGGCCATGCAGCTCCCAGCGCTGGCGCGCCTCGTCTTCGCTGATGCTGAGGGTGACGTGCTGGGTCAGCTCTTCCGGGTCTTTCGGGCGGCCGGCGCGGTCCAGGTACTTCGGGCTGGCCACCAGCAGTTCCTGCACCTGGCCGAAGCTGCGCATCACCAGGCTGCCGTCGTCATCCAGGCGCGAACGCACGCGCAGGGCCACGTCGTAGCCTTCATTGATGATGTCCACGCGGCGGTTGCTGATGTTCAGCTGCAGGCGGACCTTGGGGTACTGCTCGAGGAACTTGGGCAGCAGCTTGGGCAGCTGCATCTGCGCCAGCGAGACGGGCACGCTGGCACGCACGACACCGCGCGGCTCGGCGCTGAGGCGGTCGACCACTTCGCGCGCGGCCTGGGCCTCGGCCAGCATGGTCTGCGCATGGCGATGCACGCTGGTGCCGACATCGGTCACGGCGAAACGGCGCGTGGAACGCTGCAGCAGGCGCACACCCAGGTCGGTTTCCAGCTGGCTGATACGGCGGCTCAGGCGCGATTTGGGGATACCCAGAGCGCGCTCGGCGGCGGCGAATCCGCCGTGGTCGACCACCATGGCGAAGTAGTAGAGGTCATTCAGGTCATGCATACCCGAGTTCCATATCTAGAACAATTCGTGGCATTGAACCACCTTTATCCCGCCCATGCAACAACCTATCGTTCTCTCCGTCGGCGGCAAACACCGCCCCTTCCTTCCAGAACATAGGTGACTGCCATGAAGCTTCTGCATCTCGACGCCAGCGTGCTTGGCGACAATTCCGTGTCCCGCCAGCTGACCGCTGCTGTGGTCGCCCAGTTCAAGAACCAGATCGACGGCCTGCAGGTCGATTATCGCGATCTTGACGCCAATCCGGTACCGCATCTGCGCAGCAGTTCGCTGGCCGGTGTCGATGCCGCCGAGGCGACCGACGCTGAACAGGTGATGCAGCAGTTCCTGGCCGCTGACATCCTGGTCATCGGCGCGCCGATGTACAACTTCAGCATCCCGTCCACCCTGAAGGCCTGGATCGACCGCGTTGCCGTGGCCGGCCGCACCTTCGAGTACACCGAGAACGGCCCGGTGGGCCTGGCCGGTGGCAAGCGCGTGATCGTGGTGAGCGCCCGTGGCGGCATCTACACCGATTCGCCGGCCGATTTCCAGGAGCCCTTCCTGCGCCAGGTGTTCGCCTTCATGGGCATCGACAACGTCGAGTTCGTGCGTGCCGAGGGCATCGCCTACTCGCCGAAGCACCGCGAAGACGCCATTGCCGGCGCGCTGTCGGCACTGCCGTCGCACGCTGCCGAAGAAGTGGCTGCGTAAGTACTACGTTCCAGCGATCGGCGCCCTCCCCCCTCCTCGTCGGGGGCGCTGATTGCGGGCCGGGAGCCCCTCCCCCATCCCGGCCCACCCCAACGGCTCCGCAGTGCGGGGCCGTTTTTTTTGTGCGGGGCCGGTAGGCTGGGGGCATGGATTACATCGTGACGGCTGCGCACCGCAGTGAGTTTCCGCACCCGATCACCCTGCGCCGCGGGCAGGCGCTGGTGGTCGGCGAGCGTTATGAGGGCCCGGAGAGCTGGGAAGACTGGTTTCTGTGCCAGGCCGAGGGGCAGGAACCGGGGTTCGTGCCGGCGCCGGTGATCGGGCGCGATGCGCAGGGTGGCGCGTTTGCCACGGAGGATTACTGCGCGCGGGAGCTGGATGTGGATCCAGGGCACGTGTTGCGCGGCGTGCGAACGCTCAATGGATGGGCGTGGTGCGTGCCGGAAGACGGTGAGCCCGGGTGGGTGCCGTTGGAGAAGGTGCGGGTTGTGGGGTGATCGCGGGGTTCACCCACGCATGGCGTGGATGCGCAGTAGAGCCACGCCACGCGTGGATGATGTGGGGGCCATGCATGGCCCCCACAAAACCGCCGGGCATGGCCCGGCGCTACCGGGTTCAACCGATGGTTTCGACGCCACCCATGTACGGCCGCAGCACGTCCGGCACGGTGATGCTGCCGTCGGCGTTCTGGTAATTCTCCATCACGGCGATCATCGCGCGGCCGACCGCCACGCCCGAGCCGTTCAGGGTGTGCACCAGCTCCGGCTTGCCGGTGGCCGGGTTGCGCCAGCGGGCCTGCATGCGGCGGGCCTGGAAATCACCGGTGTTGGAGCACGAGCTGATCTCGCGGTAGGTGTTCTGCGAGGGCAGCCAGACTTCCAGATCGTAGGTCTTGATGGCCGAGAAGCCCATGTCGCCGGTGCACAGCAGCACCTTCCGGTACGGCAGGCCCAGCTTTTCCAGCACGACTTCGGCGCAGCGGGTCATGCGGGTGTGCTCGGCGTCGCTCTCTTCCGGGCGGCAGATCGACACCAGCTCGACCTTCTCGAACTGGTGCTGGCGGATCATGCCGCGTACGTCACGGCCGCCGCTGCCAGCTTCGGCGCGGAAGCACATCGAATGGGCCGTCACGCGCAGCGGCAGGCGCTCGGCGTCGACGATCTCGTCGCGCACCAGGTTGGTCAGCGGCACTTCCGAGGTCGGGATCAGGTAGCGCGTGGAATCGCCCACGGCGGTCTTGAACAGGTCGTCCTCGAACTTCGGCAGCTGGCCGGTACCACGCAGCGAATCGGCGTTGACCAGAAGCGGCACGTTGGTTTCTTCGTAGCCGTGTTCACCGGCGTGCAGGTCCAGCATGAACTGGGCCAAGGCACGGTGCAGGCGCGCGATCTGGCCGCGCAGCACGGTGAAGCGCGAGCCCGACAGCTTGGCCGCGGTCTCGGCGTCCAGGCCGGCGTTGCGGGCGCCCAGTTCGACGTGGTCCAGCACCGGGAAATCGAAGGTACGTGGGGTGCCCCAGCGCGCCTGCTCGACGTTGTCGTTCTCGTCGGCGCCGGCCGGCACATCATCGGCAGGCAGGTTCGGGATGCCGGCGGCGATGGTGTCGATCTTTTCGCGCAGCTCGTCCAGGGCCACCTCCGAGGCCTTCAGCTCGTCGGCGAAGGCGGCCACTTCGGCCATGATGGCCGACACGTCCTCGCCCTTGGCCTTGGCCTGGCCGATGGCCTTGGAACGGCTGTTGCGCAGGCTCTGCAGCTCCTGGGTCCGCACCTGGATGCGCTTGCGATCGGCCTCCAGGGACTCCAGGGCAGACACGTCGAGCTCGAAGCCGCGGCTGGTGCGCAGGCGTTCGGCGAGGTCGGCGGGCTGGTGGCGGAGCAGGGCTGGATCAAGCATGGCGGGTGCCGTGGTGGGTATCAGGAACGGGATTATCGCCTGTTATACGGATTTCTGCCGCCCGGTTCATTCCCACCGTGGCAGAATCGGGGCATTCCCTGCTGGTCCGGTCCATGTCTGCACCCCGCTCATCGCCTGCCAAATCGTTCACCGTGCATATCCCGCGCAACGCCCTGAAGATCGCCGGCATCGCCTTCGGCGTGGGCGTGCTGCTGTTCGTGGTGGTCTGGTTGACCGGCCGCGACAAGGAATTCTTCCGCGCCGATGACCCGGCCACGCAGACCCCGCAGGAAACCGCGCAGGTCGAGCCGCTGCCCGAGCCCCTGCCCGCCGCGGCCGGCTCCAGCGACATGCCCGATGCGAAGCCGGCACCTGTGCAGGAAGAAGCGCCGAAGCTGGTGGAAACCGCCCCGCCGCCGCCGGCCAGCACCGAACCGGCCCCGGCCGGGCCGGGCAGCGCCGCGCCGGCCACCGGCAACAGCCAGCCGATGCCTGTGGCGGGCCAGTCGCCGCCGCCGACTTACCCGGCCGCCGCACTGCGCCGTGGCGAGTCCGGCAGCGTGGTGGTGCGGGTGGACGTGGATGCCACCGGCTATGCCAACAACATCACCGTGATCCAGCGCAGCGGCTCGCGCGAGCTGGACCGTGCCGCTACCGACGCGGTGCGCCGCTGGCGCTTCAGCCCCGCGGTGAGCAATGGCCAGCCGGTGCCGGGCTCCATTGAAGTGCCGTTCGACTTCAAGCCGCAGTAACTGAACGCTTCCCGGCAGGCAACCTGAACCCTGCCAATTGCATTGACGCAACGCTGACACACCGGTACATCGCCTCGGGCAAGACTTTGTGCGTCGTTACTGACGCGAGGAGTCTGCAATGAGTGCTACTGCCCATGAACACCTTCATTCCCAGCATCTGCAGCAGGACGTGAGCGAGCGCCCGCAGCGCACGTCACCCCTGCTGTGGCTGGCGCTGATCGTGGTGATGTTTGCCGGTGCGCTGATGTGGCTGCGGTTCTCGAACCAGGAAGACGTGGCGCCGGCCCCGGTGGGCGAGCGCATGCTGCCGGCCAGCGAGACCCAAGTAGCCACCGCGCCTGCAGCGCGCAACGCGGCCCCGGCCAGCGAGCAGCGCAAGGCGACCCCGGCCGTTCGCAACCGTGAGGCCAGCCCGCTGGCCAGCAATGACAAGCCGACCTACCCGGCCACTGCGCTGCGTAACGGCGTGCAGGGCAGCGTGGTGGCCAGCCTCAACGTGGATACCCGCGGCAACGTGACCGAGGCGAGCATCGTGTCGCGTAGTGGCGAGCGCAGCCGTGACCTGGACCGCTCGGTGCTGAGCACCGTGCAGCGCTGGAAGTTCCAGCCGGCCATGCAGAACGGCCGCGCCGTGGCGAGTGTGGTGCGCGTGCCGGTGGATTTCCGCACCGAGCAGCGTTGATCGCGAGCGAGGGGTTCGTGACCGGGACACGGAGGCTTCGGCCTCCGTCTTTTTTTGTGCCGGGGTTGTGGGTTGCCGGCCAGCGGCCGGCACTACCGGCGCGGCTTGGTTTCCGCCGGGCATGGCCCGGCGCTACCGGGCGCCGATTGGTAGCGCCGGGCCATGCCCGGCGAGCGTAGCGGCGCGGTGGTGACCTCAGGCCAGGTTGAAACCGGCGCTGCGGGCCAGGCCGTCGAAATCCGGGAAGGAGGTGGCGACGTTGGCGATGTCGTTGATGTGCACTTCGCCGCCGCTGATCTGGCCGGCAATGGCGAACGCCATGGCAATGCGGTGGTCGCCGTGGCTTTCGATGGTGCCGCTGCCCAGGGTGATGCCGCCGTGCAGCGTGGCGCCGTCGTCGGTTTCATCCACCTGCATGCCCAGCGCGCGCAGGCCGGTGGCCATCGCGGCGAGGCGATCCGATTCCTTCACCCGCAGCTCGGCCGCGCCGGTCACCACGGTCTGGCCTTCGGCCGCGGCAGCTGCCACGAACAGGGCCGGGAATTCGTCGATCATGTCCGGCACAAGCGCTTCGGGAATGCGCGCGCCCTTCAGCGGGGCATGGCGCACCACCAGATCGGCCACCGGTTCGCCGCCCTGCTCTGCCGGGTATTCTTCGGTGATGTCCGCGCCCATCAGGCGCAGCGCGTGCAGCAGGCCGGTGCGGCGCGGGTTGAGGCCGACCTGCCTGAGGCGCAGCTCGGAGCCCGGGATGATGCTGGCGGCGACCAGGAAGAACGCGGCCGAGGAGAAATCGGCCGGCACCACGATATCGGTGGCGCGCAGGCGCTGGCCGCCACGCAGGCGGGCTTTGCCCGGCGAGAACTCGATGTCCACGCCGAACGCCGAGAGCATGCGCTCGGTGTAATCGCGGGTCGGGTGCGGTTCGACCACGCTGGTTTCGCCCTGGGCGTACAGGCCGGCCAGCAGCACGGCCGACTTCACCTGCGCACTGGCCACCGGCGAGGCGAAATCAATGCCCTGCAGCGACTGGCCGCCATGCACGTGCAGCGGCGGGGTGCCATCGCTTTCGGTGTCGATCTTCGCGCCCATCTGCGACAGCGGGCCGGTGACACGGCGCATCGGCCGGCCGGACAGCGATTCATCGCCAACCAGGGTGCAGTCGAACGCCTGGCCGGCGAGCAGGCCAGCCAGCAGGCGCATGCCGGTGCCGGCGTTGCCACAGTCCAGCGGCGCGCTGGGCGCCTTGAGGCCATCGATGCCGACGCCGTGCACGACGCGCTGCGAGGCACTGGGGGTTTCAATGCGCACGCCGAGCTGGCTGAAGATGCGCGCGGTGGCGCGGGTGTCTTCGCCTTCCAGGAAGCCCTCGATGCGCGAGGTGCCATCGGCCAGCGCGGCAAACATCACCGAGCGGTGCGAGACCGACTTGTCGCCGGGGATGGTCAGGCTGCCCTGCAGCGGCTGGCCCTTGCGGGCAATCCAGTGTTGCGCGTTGCTCATCGTTCGATCATTCCGTAAACGCCGGCACGCCGGCGGTGCATCAAAGGGCGCGGCACGCGGCCGCAACGGCAATCAGGGCACGGCCACCGGGTAGGAACCCAGCACCTTGATCTGCGCCGAGTGCGCTTCCAGCTCGGCCAGCGCGGCCTGCATCGGCGCGTCGTCGATGTGGCCGGCCAGATCGATGAAGAAGCCGTATTCCCACTTGCCGTGGTGCGAGGGGCGCGACTCGATGCGGTTCATGCTGATGCCATGGCGGGCGAACGGGCTGAGCACATCAAACAGCGCGCCGGGCTTGTCATGGATGAACACCAGCACCGAGGTGCGGTCGTGGCCGGAGGTCGGGAAGATGTTGCGGCCCACCACCAGGAAACGGGTGGTGTTGTCGGCATCGTTCTGGATGGGCTTGGTGACGACCTTCTTCAGGCCGTATACGTGGCCGGCGCTCTCGCCACCGATGGCAGCGGCGTCGTCGGCGTTACGCGCACGGCGCGCGCCTTCGGCGTTGCTGGCGACCGGGATCTTCTCGGCCTTCGGCAGGTTGGCGCGCATCCACGCCGAGGTCTGCATGAACGACTGCGGGTGGCCGTAGACGCGCTCGATGTCCTCCAGGCGACCACTGCGCGACATCAGGTACTGCTGCACGCGCAGTTCCACTTCACCGCAGATCTTCAGGTTGGAGGTGAGGAACATGTCCAGGGTGATCTGGATGGTGCCCTGCCCCGAATTCTCCACCGGCACCACGCCGAAATCGGCGCTGCCCGCTTCCACTTCCTGGAACACTTCTTCGATGCTGGCCATCGGCAGGCCCATCGCCGAGCGGCCGAAGTGCTTGAGCACGGCCTGCTGGCTGAAGGTGCCTTCCGGGCCGAGGTAGCCGATCTTCAGCGGTTCCTGCTGGGCCAGGCAGGCCGACATGATTTCGCGGTAGACGTGCACCAGCACTTCATCGCTGAGCGGGCCTTCGTTGCGGTCCACAACCATGCGCAGCACCTGTGCTTCGCGCTCGGGGCGGTAGTAATCGACGGCGGCGGCGAGCTTGCCCTTCGCCTTGCCGACCTGGTGGGCGAACTGCGCGCGCTCGGCGATCAGGCTCTGGATGTCACGGTCGATCTGGTCGATCTTCGAGCGCACATCGGCCAGCGCCAGCGGCGCCTGGGTCGGCACCGGGGTGGTCTTGGACGCGGCCTTGCCCTTCGGCGCGGCGGCGGCCTTGGCGGACTCGCCCTTCTTCGGCGACTTCTTGCTGGGTTTGCTTGCCATCGGAATTCCTTGTTGCGGGGCACGCGCCCGACGGTGCGCGCCGTTCATTGCTCAGCCGTTGCGCTGCTGGAAATCGGCCATGAAGGCGACCAGCGCCTCGGCCCCGGCCAGCGGCATGGCGTTGTACAGCGAGGCGCGGATGCCACCGACCACCTTGTGGCCCTTCAGGGCCAGCAGGCCCGCGGCCTTCGCTTCGGCCACGAAGCGGGCATCGAGATCGGCGTTGGGCAGGAAGAACGGGATGTTCATCCGCGAGCGCGCCGAGTGCGCGACTTCGTTGCGATAGAAGCCGCCGGAGGCATCGATGGCGCCGTACACCAGCGCGGCCTTGGCGGCATTGCGCTTGGCGAACTCGACCACGCCGCCTTCGGCCAGCATCCACTTGAACACCAGGCCGGCCAGGTACCAGTTCCAGGTCGGCGGGGTGTTGAGCATCGAATCGCGGGCGACGTGCGAGCGGTAATCGAAGATGTCCGCGCGGGCCTGGCCGCTGCGCTCGAGCAGGTCGCGCCGGATGATCATCACCGCGATGCCGACCGGGCCCAGGTTCTTCTGCGCGCCAGCATAGATGACGCCATAGCGGCGCACATCCAGCGGTTCGCTGGCGATGGACGAACTGAAATCGGCCACCAGCGGGACGTCACCGGTGTCGGGCACATCACGGAACTCAACGCCGTGGATGGTCTCGTTGGCGGTGATGTGCACGTAGGCGGCATCGTTGGAAAGCTGCCAGCTGCTGCGCTCGGGCAGTTCGCGGTAGCCATTGGCTTCGCTGCTGGCGGCGATGTTGACGTCCACGTAGGGGCTGGCCTGCTTGACCGCGGTCTTTCCCCAGTGGCCGCTGACGACGTAGTCGGCACGCTGGCCGGCCTGGGCGAAGTTGAGCGGGATGAGCGCCTGCTGGGTGGTGGCTCCGCCGGGCAGGAACAGCACGGCGTAGTCGTCGGGGATATCGAGCAGCCGGCGCAGGTCGGCCTCGGCCTCGGCCGCCACGGACATGAATTCCGGGCCGCGATGGCTCATTTCCACGATCGAGGCGCCGGCACCGTGCCAGTCCAGCATTTCCGCCTGCGCCTGGCGCAGGACCGATTCCGGCAGGGTTGCAGGGCCGGCACTGAAGTTGAACGCGCGCGTCATGTGACACCTGTGGGGCAAGACCCCTAGTATGCCGCAGTGCACCAGCCTTGCGGCCTGGTGCGGCAAGGGAAATTTGGTTTCATTGGTATCCATTTAGCCGCACGGCTTTGGTAGCCGCCAACCTTGGTTGGCGTACGCCGCAAGGCGTCATGGATGCGGAGGGGCAACGCCGGTAGCGCCGGGCCATGCCCGGCGGATGCGGGTCAGCGCGCGCCGAACCAGAGCAGCAGGCTGAGCACGCCGGCCAGCGCCACGGCACTGACCAGCAGCCACGGCCAGCGCCGCACGCGGCGCGGGGCCACGGGCGCGTCCGCCACCTGCTCGGCATCCTGGCTGGCATCGTCCTCGGCGGGCAGCGGGCGCCGGCGCGGATCGTGCGGGACTTCCAGCACGAAACGGTGCTGGCCATCAAAGACCACTTGGTCGCCCGGCTGCAGCCAGCAGTGGCGCACGGCCACGCCGTTGACCCGGGTGCCATCGGCACTGCCCAGGTCGCGCAGCAGTACACGATCGCCATGCACTTCCACCCGTGCGTGCTGCTCGGCAAAGGCAGGGTCGTCGATCTCGATATCAACATCGCCGCCACGGCCCACCAGGCGCGGGCGCGACAGGGTGTAGCTGCGGCCATGGTGCAGGCCGCCGACACCGCGCAACAGGCGCTGCTCATCGGCGATGCCATCACTGGCCGGCGATGGCGAGGGTGCCTGCAGGAGGCTCTCGACCTCACCCTGCAGGACCATCTCGACGCCATCCACATACACCGCATCGCCTGCACGCAGCAGGGCCATGCGCCGCACCGGGCGACCGTTCACGTGGATGCTGCGGATGCCGTTGCCGACCTGCAGCCACAGGCCGCGGTCGTCCATGCAGAACTGGGCCAGCAGCAGCGCGCCATGGGCGGGATCACCCAGCCGCACGCTGCCGTTTGCCTGGCGCACGATGCGCTGCACCCCGGGCCGCAGGGGCTGGTCGGGCTGTTGTTGTTGACTGAAGTGAACAAGCAGGTTCTGCACGCGGCGCAGACTAGCAGGTTGCTCGCCAACGCAGAAGAACCGGCGACGGGCGCTTGGCGTGGCGCCCGCCGATGCGCACAATGGCCGCCCTCTTTGATATCCCCGCCCAGCGCCAGGAGCCTGCATGTCCACCATCGATGTCCGCCACGCCCACGCCCTGCCCGATGCACAGGCCCGCGAGGCGATCGAACAGGTTGCCGCCAAGCTGGGCGAGCGCTTCGGCCTCAAGTCCAGCTGGGCCGCCGACGTACTGAACTTCAGCGGCAGCGGCGTGGACGGCGCCATCGAGCTGCAGCCGGGTGCCGTGCGCGTGACCGCCAAGCTGGGCTTCCTGCTGTCGGCCATGAAGGGCATGGTGGAAACCGAGATCCAGCGCGTGCTTAAGGAAAAGCTGGGCTGAACCCAGGCAGCGGCCATCACGGCCCTGCAACGTTCGTGCGCGCTACTCTCGGGGGCAGGTCCAACTCCCCCGGGAAGCGCAATGAACCAGTACGAGAATGACGACCGCCGCGACGACGACGCTTCGTTCGGCGAACAGGCCGAGCGCTTTTCGCGCAAGTTCAGCAATTCGGCGCAGCAGGTCTGGCTGGCCGGCCTGGGTGCACTGGGCCGCGCGCAGGCCGAGGGCAGCCGCTTCTTCGATGGCCTGGTGAAGGAAGGCGAAGCCTGGGAATCCCGCCGCCGCGAACGCAGCGGTGAGCAGGGCCCGGGCTGGCGCGACAACGTGGAGACCTCCCTCGACGAGGCTCGCGAAAAGGCCTCCGGCACCTGGAACAAGGTGGAGAAGGCCTTCGACGATCAGGTGCAGGGCGTGCTCAAGCGCCTGCATGTCCCCACTGCCGATGACGTAGCCGCACTCGAAGCCCGCCTCGATGCCCTGCATGCGCGCCTGGCCAAGCTGGAGAACCGCGCGGCCTCGGGCAGTGACTCGCCGGCGCCGGGCAGCCACCAGTCGCCCGGCAGCGTGCCCTGACCCTCGATTGTTGCAATGCAATAAAAATTCGCTGACAATCGCGAGAAACCCGCCAATCGCTTCGGCTGCCGTTTGTTCCCTCCCCTCACGGCTTCAGGATTGGCGGGTTTTCTCGTGCCTGCGCCACGCAGATCTGCGGGCTGCATCACAATTCATGTCGGGAAGGCCCTGACGCAATATGACTGCGTGGCCTTTACACTGTCGTCTTCCGTTTTCGCCCCTTCCGCTCCCTTCTGCATGCTCCCTTGGATTCTGGCCCTGCTGTCGGCCCTGCTTACCTGCACCCTGGCAATCGTCTATCTGTGGTGGGTCAAGCGGCGGCGAACGGAAATGCAACTGGGACTGCAGGCCCTGGCGGGCATGCATTGGCGCGAATTCTCGACACTGATCAAGCGGATGCTGAGCGAGCGGCGCGGCCTGCGCGAAGGGGCCGACCCGACCGACGAAGTGCGCGAGCCGAGCAGTGATTTCCTGCTCAGCGATGGCCCCAATACCTGGCTGGTCTCCTGCAAGCACGGGCTTGCCTACCGCATCGGTACGGCCGCGGTGAACGAGCTGGGCGCGGTCGCGCGCCTGGGCGGCGCCAAGGGCGGCCTGCTAATTACTGAGGGCCGGGTCGAGCGTGATGGCCTTGCTGCCGCTGAGAAACAATCTGTCGAAGTGCTGGATGGCCGGCGCCTGTGGCCGCTGCTGCAGCCCTACCTGCCGGCGGAAATCGAATCGCGCGTACGTGCGACGGCTCGCCACGAGGCACTGCGCCGTATTGCTATTTCCGCGCTGGGTGCGGTGACCCTGGGCCTGCTGGTCGGGCTGGGCCTGCAGGGCCTGCATGTGGAAACCAATGCAGTCGACAGCACGCCGCCGCCCGCGGCAGCCGCACCGGCGCCGGTCGCCCCGGACGTGCAACCGGACGTGCAGCCGGCCGCAGCGCCGGTGGCAGACGCGGAGGACATGGCTGCGCCGGCGACTCCGGCCGAGGCAGCGCCTGCTGCGCCCGCCGACAACGGCCGCAACGAACTCAATCCCGATATCGCGACCCTGGACCGTTACCAGGCCGAACTGGCACGCGCGCTGGCCCACCAGCCCGGTATCGCCAGCGGCGTCTGGCTGACCCGGCAGACCCTCGCCATCAACCGCACCGGCGAGCTGGAGGCGGTATGGCCGCAGGTCTGCCAGGAAGTGCTGCGCTACCCCGCCCTGCGCAATGTGCGCGTGCAGCTCAACGCGCGCCCGGGCGTGGATGAGCCGGTGCGTTGGCGGCAGTGCGCTACGTATTGATGGGGCGGCATCCACGCGTGACGTGTATCTGCAGATGGGTCGCACGCATCGGGTAGTCCCGGCGGGGACAGGGTAGATCCACGCCATGCGTGGATTCGATCCTAGCGCGCGCCCGGCGCGAAGCGCGCCACCAGGTCCCAGGCATCGCCCAGGAACATCTGCCGCACGCGGGTGATGGGTTGGTCGCCGCGCCAGGTCAGGCGCTCGATCACCAGGCAGGCGGTGCCTGGCTTCACGTCCAGCAGCCTGGCCGAGGCCGCGTCCGCGCCACAGGCGCTGATGCGGTGCTGGGCGCGGGTCCAGGACACGTTCTGCAGCAGCCAGCTGCCCGGCGCGGTGGTATTGAAATCGATCTCCAGCACCTCGGGCACGCCCACCGGGCTGATCAGGCGGTGCTCCAGCGCCAGCGGCCGGCCATCGGCCAGATGCAGGCAGCGCATCGCCAGCAACGGCCCGCTGCCGGCCAGCTCAACTTCGCCGGCATTGCCCGGCTCGGCCAGGCGCAGTTCGCGCTGCAGCAGCCGATAGGCGTACTGGTGGCCACGCGAGCCGACTTCCATGGCGATATCAGGAATCTCCAGCGCCACCTGTTCCAGGTGCGGAGGCTGCCGCGCCACGAACGAACCGGCACGACGGCGGCGTTCGATCATGCCGCTCTCGGCCAGCGCGGTCAGCACCTTGTTCACCGTCATCCGCGAGCAGCCGTACTGCTCCATCAGCTCGTGCTCGTACGGGATGCGGAAACCCGGCGCCCACTCTCCACTGAGGATGCGGCTTTCCAGATCGCTGCGGATACGCTGGTTGAGCGTGGCGGACTTGCTGGCCTTCACGGGTGTGGGGATTCTCGATAAGAGGGAGGCGGTCAGCCCAGCACGCCACGCAGGGCAGCGGCGAAGGCGGTGGTGATCGCCTCGCGCTGCAGGTGGCGGCCGTCGGCCACGACCTGGCGGCCCTGGCGCCAGACCGAACGCAGCGCGCCATTACGTGCAGCGAAGACCCAGCTGTCAAGCCATGCGTCATTCTGTCGCGCCTGCAGCGCCGGGTGTGCGGGGTCCAGTTCAAGCAGATCGGCGCTGGCCCCGACCTGCAGGCCCGCGGCCACGCCCAGCGCCTGGGCGCCACCCTGCAGCGCACCTTCGAACAGGAAGCGGCCGCTGCTGCGGGTGGCATCCGGGGCGAGGACGTTGCGCCCGCGCAGCGCCAGGCGCTGGCCATACTCAAGCAGGCGCAGCTCCTCGGCGGCATCGATCAGCACGTTGGAATCCGAGCCGACACCGAAGCGGCCGCCCTCGCGCGCGAACGCCTGCATCGGGAACAGGCCATCGCCGAGGTTGGCCTCGGTGATCGGGCACAGCCCGGCCACGGCCTTGCTGGCCACCATCTGCGCACGCTCGGCATCGGTGATGTGGGTGGCGTGCACCAGGCACCAGCGCTCATCGACGGCAGCGTTTTCGTACAGCCACTGCACCGGCCGCTGGCCACTCCAGGCCAGGCAGGCCTCGACCTCGCGCACCTGCTCGGCAATGTGGATGTGCACCGGGCCGGTGGTCAGCGGCAGCAGGGCATCCAGTTCCTCACCGGTGACCGCGCGCAGGCTGTGCGGCGCAATGCCCAGCACCGCGTCGGGCAGCGTGGCCAGTGCGATCTTCGCCCCTTCCAGCAGGCGCGCGAACCCGTCCACATCGTGGATCAGCCGGCGCTGCGCGGGATTCGGCGGTGCGCCACCGAAATCGGCGTGGGCGTAGAACACCGGCAGCAGGGTCAGGCCGATGCCGGTCTGCTCGGCGGCGGCGGCGATGCGCGCGCTCATCTCGGCCGGGTCGGCATGCGGCTGGCCGTCGGCCTGGTGGTGCAGGTAATGGAACTCACCGACGCGGGTGAAGCCGCTCTCCAGCATTTCCATATAGGCCTGTGCGGCGATGGCCTGCACCGCCTCCGGGCGCAGGTGGGCCAGGAAGCGGTACATCAGCTCGCGCCAGCTCCAGAAACTGTCGCCGTCGCCGCCACCGATCTCGGTCAGGCCGGCCATGCCGCGCTGGAAGGCGTGGCTGTGCAGGTTGGGAAGGCCCGGCAGCAGCAGGCCAACGCGGGTGTCACCGTCCTGCGCGCCCTGCCCCGTTTCAATGCGGGCGATGCGGCCGCCCTGCACCTGCAGGCGCACGTCGCGCGCCCAGCCCTCGGCCAGCAGGGCGTGGGTGGCGTGAAAACTCTGCGGGGAACGCGAATCGGACATGGCTGGACAACCCGAAATGGACGCCTATATTGTATAGACATATAAGCACAGCCGCGTTGTGGATGCCATGCACGTCGATACCCTCTGGTCCAACGTCAACCTGATGACCCTCGATGGCGAGGGCCTGGGTGTCATCACCGATGGCGTGCTGGCCTGCGCCGCGGGCCGCATCGTCCACGTCGGCCCGGCCGGCAGCGATGCGCACCTGCAGCCGACCACCCGCATCGATGGCGAAGGCCGATGGATCTCACCGGGCCTGGTCGACTGCCACACCCACTTGGTCTACGCCGGCAACCGCGCCAATGAGTTCGAGCAGCGCCTGCAGGGCGTCAGCTATGCCGACATCGCCCGCGCCGGCGGCGGCATCGTCTCCACCGTGCGCGCCACCCGCGCCGTCTCGCCGCAGCAGCTGGCCAACGAGAGCCGCCCGCGCCTGCTGGCGATGCGCGCCGAAGGCATCACCACGGTCGAGATCAAATCCGGCTACGGCCTGACCCTGGACGACGAGCGCAAGCAGCTGCAGGTGGCCCGCGCACTCGGCGAAGAATGCCGGGTGAACGTGGTGCCGACCTTCCTTGGCGCGCATGCGGTACCGCCGGGGCGCGAGGCCCAGGAGTACACCGACGAGGTGTGCAACGTGATGATCCCGGCCATCGCCGCTGAGGGCCTGGCCGAGGCCGTGGACGTATTCTGCGAGAACATCGCGTTTTCGCCGACGCAGGCGCGGCAGGTTTTCGAGGCAGCACGTGCGAACGGGCTGGCGGTGAAGATCCACGCCGAGCAGATGAGCAACCAGCATGGCGCCGAACTGGCCGCCGGCTTCGGTGCGCTGTCGGCCGACCATATCGAACACCTCGACGAGGCCGGCATTGCCGCGATGGCCGCCGCCGGCACCGTGGCCGTGCTGCTGCCCGGCGCCTTCTATTTCACCCGCGATACCACCCTGCCCCCGATCGCCGCGCTGCGTGCCGCCGGCGTGCCACTGGCCCTGGCCACCGACAGCAACCCCGGCACTTCGCCGCTGACCAGCCCGCTGCTGGCGATGAACATGGGCGCGACCCTGTTCCGCCTGACCGTGGACGAATGCATCGCCGGCTTCACCCGTGAAGCGGCGCGCGCGCTCGGCCACGGCGAACGCATCGGCCGTCTGGCGGTGGGCCTGGACTGCGACCTGGCGATCTGGGACATCGACGCGCCGGCCGACCTGGTCTATCGCATGGGATTCAACCCGCTGCACGCGCGCGTGGTGCGCGGGCAGCCCGACCTGCCTGCTTCCTGGAGCAACACATGAGCAACACCCTGGTTCTTCGCCCCGGCCACGTCACCCTTGCCCAGTGGCGGCAGGTCTACCGCGGCGTGCCGCTGGCACTGGACCCGGCCGCGCTGCCGGTGGTGCGCGCCAGCGCCGCTGCGGTGGCCGCCATCGTCGCCAAGGGCGCGCCGGTGTATGGCATCAATACCGGCTTCGGCAAGCTGGCCAGCGTGCGCATCGAGCGCGAAGACCTGGCCACCCTGCAGCGGAACATCGTGCTTTCGCATGCCGCCGGCGTGGGCGAGCCGATGCCGGCCAGCGTGGTGCGGCTGATGATGGCGCTGAAGCTGGTCAGCCTGGCACAGGGCGCTTCGGGCGTGCGCGAGGAAACCCTGCTGCTGCTGGAAGCGATGCTGGTGAAGGGCGTGCTGCCGGTGGTGCCGGCGCAGGGCTCGGTCGGTGCTTCGGGTGACCTCGCCCCGCTTTCCCACCTGGCCAGCGTGATGCTGGGCGTGGGCGATGCCTTCATCGGCGAGGAGCGTCTGCCGGCGCTGGACGCCCTGGCACGCGCTGGCCTGCAGCCGGTGGAACTGGACGCGAAGGAAGGCCTGGCCCTGCTCAACGGCACCCAGTTCTCCACCGCCTATGCGCTGGCCGGTCTGTTCGAGATCGAGACCGTGTTCCAGGCCGCGCTGGTGACCGGCGCTCTGTCGGTGGAAGCGGCCAAGGGCTCGGACACGCCGTTCGATCCGCGCATCCATGCCATCCGTGGCCAGCGCGGGCAGATCGCCACCGCCGCCGCGCTGCGTTCGCTGATGCAGGGCTCGGACATCCGCGAATCGCATCGCGACAACGATGTGCGCGTGCAGGATCCGTACTGCCTGCGCTGCCAGCCGCAGGTGATGGGCGCGGCGCTGGACATCCTGCGCCAGGCCGCAACCACGCTTGAGATCGAAGCCAACGGTGTCTCCGACAATCCGCTGGTATTCACCGACACCGGCGAAGCGCTGTCCGGCGGCAACTTCCACGCCGAGCCGGTGGCCTTCGCCGCCGACATGCTGGCGATGGCCGTGTGCGAGATCGGTTCGATCAGCGAGCGCCGCCTGGCGATGCTGGTCGACCCGGCGCTGTCCGGCCTGCCCGCCTTCCTGACCCCGCGCCCGGGCCTGAATTCCGGCTTCATGATCCCGCAGGTGACCGCCGCCGCGCTGGTCTCCGAAAACAAGCAGCGCGCCTACCCGGCCAGCGTCGATTCGATCCCGACCTCGGCCAATCAGGAAGACCACGTCTCGATGGCTGCACACGGTGCGCGCCGTCTGATGCAGATGGCCGAGAACGCGGCCAACGTGATCGGCATCGAGCTGCTGGCCGCCGCGCAGGGCTGCGATTTCCACGCACCGCTGCGCTCCAGCGCCGCACTGGAAACCGTGCGCACCACCCTGCGCGTTCTGGTACCGACGCTGGAAGAGGACCGCTATTTCCACCCGGACATGGTGCTCGCCACGAAGCTGGTGCGCAGCGGCGTGCTGGCCTACGGCCTGGGCGAAGTGCTGCCGACCGTGGAGCCGCAGGCATGAATGCCCATCCCGAATGGTTGACGGTGCACGAGGGCGACGCCCCGTTGATCGTCAGCTTCCCGCATACCGGCAGCGAACTGCCGCACGACCTGATCGGCGACTACCACTCGCCGTGGCTGGCGCGGCGCGATGCTGACTGGTGGGTGCACGATCTCTACGACTTCGTGCGCGGCATGGGCGCGACCACCGTGCGCTCGGCGATCTCGCGTTCGGTGATCGACCTCAACCGCGACCCCAGTGGCGTATCGCTGTACCCGGGCCAGAACACTACCGGCCTGTGCCCGCTGACCACCTTCGACAACCAGCCGCTGTACCACGACGGCCACGAGCCGGATGACGCGGAAATCGCGCGCCGCCGCGACACGTATTTCGCGCCCTACCACGATGCGCTGGCCGCGCAGATCGCCCGCCTGCGCGCGCGCCACGGCACGGTGGTGGTGTATGACGCGCATTCGATCCGCTCGCATATCCCGCACCTGTTCGACGGTGAGCTGCCGCAGTTCAACCTGGGCACGGCCGGCCCGTCCGGTGCAGCGGACACCTCCTGCGACAACGCATTGAGCGATGTGGTGGAGAACCTGCTGAAAATCAGCGGCATGAGTCAGGTGCGCAACGGCCGCTTCAAGGGCGGCTGGATCACCCGCCACTACAGCGACATTGCCGGCGGCGTGCACACGCTGCAGATGGAACTGGCCTGCCGTGGCTACATGCACGAGCCGCTGCCCGACCAGGTGGACGAGCACAGTTGGCCCACCCCGCTCGACCCCGAACACGCCGCACCGTTGCGCCACACCCTGGCGCAGGTGCTCAACGCCTGCCTTGAATTCGCTACGAACCGGAGCGCCGCATGACCCGCAACGACCCGAGCCGCACCATCATCGCGCCCACCGGCACCACGCTGAACGCCAAGAGCTGGCTGACCGAAGCGCCACTGCGCATGCTGATGAACAACCTGCACCCTGACGTGGCCGAGCGCCCGCAGGAACTGGTGGTGTACGGCGGCATCGGCCGCGCCGCGCGCGACTGGGAAAGCTTCGATGCGATTGTCGAAACGCTCAAGCGCCTGGACGACGACCAGACCCTGCTGGTGCAGTCGGGCAAGCCGGTGGGCGTGTTCCGCACCCACGCCGATGCGCCGCGCGTGCTGATCGCCAATTCCAACCTGGTGCCGCGCTGGGCCAACTGGGACCACTTCAACGAGCTGGATAAGAAGGGCCTGGCCATGTACGGCCAGATGACCGCTGGCAGCTGGATCTACATCGGCGCGCAGGGCATCGTGCAGGGCACCTACGAAACCTTCGTGGAAATGGGCCGCCAGCATTTCAGCGGCGATCTGACCGGTCGCTGGCTGTTCACCGGCGGCCTGGGCGGCATGGGCGGCGCGCAGCCGCTGGCCGCGGTGATGGCCGGCGCCTCGTGCCTCGCCGTGGAATGCCGCAAGAGCAGCATCGATATGCGCCTGCGCACCGGCTACCTGGACACCTGGACCGACAACCTGGATGAAGCACTGCGGCTGATCGATGATGCCTGCAAGGCGGGCACGCCGAAGTCGGTAGGCCTGCTCGGCAACGTGGCAGACGTGCTGGCCGAACTGCTGGAACGCGGCATCAAGCCGGACCTGCTGACCGACCAGACTTCGGCGCACGACCCGGTGAACGGCTACCTGCCGCAGGGCTGGACGGTCGAACAGTGGGATGAGAAGCGTTTTTCTGAGCCGAAGGAAGTTGAAAAGGCCGCGCGTGCATCGATGGCCAACCACATCCGTGCCATGCTCGGCTTCCATGCGCTGGGCGTGCCGACCGTGGATTACGGCAACAACCTGCGGCAGATGGCGCTGGAAGAAGGCGTGGAGAACGCGTTCGACTTCCCCGGTTTCGTCCCGGCCTACATCCGCCCGCTGTTCTGCCGCGGCATCGGCCCGTTCCGTTGGGCCGCGCTGAGCGGCGACCCGGAAGACATCGCCAGGACCGATGCCAAGGTAAAGGAACTGATTCCGGACAACCCGCACCTGCACCGCTGGCTGGACATGGCCGCCGAAAAGATCAAGTTCCAGGGCTTGCCGGCGCGCATCTGCTGGGTGGGGCTGGGCGACCGCGATCGCCTGGGCCTGGCCTTCAACGAGATGGTAGCCAATGGTGAACTGAAGGCGCCCGTAGTGATCGGCCGCGACCATCTGGACAGCGGCAGCGTGGCTTCGCCGAACCGCGAAACCGAGGCGATGGCCGATGGTTCCGATGCGGTGTCCGACTGGCCGCTGCTGAACGCCCTGCTCAACACCGCCAGCGGCGCCACCTGGGTGTCGCTGCACCACGGTGGCGGCGTGGGCATGGGCTTCTCGCAGCACGCCGGCATGGTGATCGTGTGCGATGGAACCGAGGCCGCGGCGAAGCGGATTGGCCGCGTGCTGTGGAACGACCCGGCGACCGGCGTGATGCGCCATGCCGATGCCGGGTATGAGATCGCGGTAAAGTGCGCGAAGGAAAAGGGGCTTGATCTGCCGGGAATTCTCGGCTGATTGAGTCTCACCGGTAGTGCCGGCCGCTGGCCGGCTCTGCGCTCGGATCCAATCGTTGCCGGCCAGCGGCCGGCACTACCGGGGATCTCTGCGCCGCCGGGCACGGCCCGGCGCTACCCGGCAATCCATGTAGAGCCGAGCCCACGCTCGGCTTTGCTTTCAGGGGTGACGTACCGCCCGCGACCTGTTAACTTGCGCGCCACTTTTGTGGTTTACAGCCTGTCCGCATGTCGCTCTCGTCTTACCGCCCCACGCCGTCCCCGCTGTTCCTGGCCGTTTCCCTCGGCCTTGCCGCCACCGCCCACGCCGCTCCGCAGGCCACCACGCTGGACGCGGTGCAGGTCACTGCCGCCGATGCCAGCGCCCAGGCCCGCGCGGCGCTCAAGCGCGTGCCCGGCGCCAGCAATGTCATCGACGTCGCCAAGGCCGACAGCCGCCTGTCCAGCAGCGCCGATGTACTGGCCTACCAGCCCGGCATCAGCGCGCAATCGCCGGGCAACGAGGGCACCAAGGTGTCGATCCGCGGCTCGGGCATCAACCGTGGGCCGGGCGCGCATGCCTCGGGCATTGCTGTCTCCCTCGATGGCCTGCCGTTGACCGGCCCGGGCGGCACCCCCTACGAACTGCTGGAACCGCTGTGGCTGTCGCGCGTGGAGGTACTGCGCGGCGCCAATGGTTTCGAGCGCGGCGCGTTGGCGCTGGGCGGTGCCATCGACTATGTCAGCCGCAGCGGCCGCGATTCGGCCGGCGTGCAGCTGCATTACGAGGCCGGCAGCCGCGGCTACCAGAAGCGCGGGATCAGCTGGGGCGGCGTCAGTGGTGATGTCGATTACTTCCTGGCCTACACCGACGGCGAGTTCGATGGCTACCAGCGCCACGCGCGCGGCGACGGCAAGGGCGCGATGGCCAACATCGGCTGGCAGATCAGCCCGGACCTGCAGACGCGCTTCTTCGTGCGCTACCGCGAGACCAATCACGAAACGCCCGGGCGCCTGACCCGCGGCCAGATCCGCAATGACCCGCGCGCGGCCAACCCGGCCAACCTCGCCATCGACGCGCGCCGTCCGCAGCCGGGCAGCACCTGGATCGGTAACATGACCACGCTGCAGATCGACGAGGATTCCTCGCTGCAGGCCGGGCTGGTCTACCACACGTATCCGATGGACCTGGGCGAGAGCCTGTACCGCCAGCAGCTGGACTACGCCGACCTCAACGCGACGCTGGACTACCGCCGCCGCCATCCGCTGTTCGGCCTGGACAGCGAAACCACCGTCGGCCTGCGCGTGACCCACGATCTGGATGCCAACGTGCGCGAGTCGCTGCGCTTTGCCAGCAACGGCTATGCGGCCGGCACGCACACGCGTGATTTCCGCCATCTCGGCACGCAGAGCACGCTGCACATCGGCAACACTCTGGCCGTGAGTGATCGCCTGCGCGTGCAGACCGGTCTGGCCCTTATCAACACCCGCAGCGATGTGCAGGTAACCTGGCCCACCAGCGGTGGCCGCCTGCGTGACCACGATTGGGATTACGCGCCACGCCTGGGCTTCACCTGGCAGCACAGTGCGCAGATGCAGTGGTTCGGCAACCTCAGCCGCTCGGTGGAAGCGCCGCACCCGTGGTCGATGATCTGGGGTTCGAACCAGTTCTTCGGCGCCGGCAACGGTCCGTCAACCGGCCGCCAGAGCACGCCGGTGGCGATGCGGAACCAGGCCGCCACCACGCTGGAACTGGGCGCGCGTGGCGAGGCCGCGCTGGGCCGCTGGGAACTGACCGGCTACTACGCGCACGTGAACCACGAACTGCTGAGCGTCGAGCTGCAGCCGGTGCCGAACCTGTTCGTGGCCGAGAACAACGCGAGCCCCACCGTGCACCGCGGCATCGAGGCCGGACTGGACAGCACGCTGTGGCAGGGTGTGCCGGGCCGCCTGTCGCTGCGCCAGGCCTACACCTTCAGCGATTTCCGCTACCGCCACGACGCGCGCTTCGGCAGCAACCGCCTGCCCGGCCTGCCGCAGCACAGCTACCAGGCTGAACTGCGCTTCGACCATGCCTCCGGCCTGTACGCCGCACTGAACACCGAGTACGCCTCGCGCATCGCGGTGGACTATGCCAACAGCTATTGGGCCGTCAGCCACGTGATCTTCGGCAGCCGCATCGGCTACGACGCGCCGGGCGGCCGCTGGCAGGCGTGGGCGGAGATGCGCAACATCGGTGACCGCCATTACGCAGCCACGGTTACGCCGGGCTACAACGACGCGGGCAAGGATGTCGCGCGCTCGACGCCGGGCGAAGGCCGCGGCGTATATGCAGGGGTACGCTGGCGCTTTGATTGAGCGCCAGCGAGGAAACGCCGGGCATTGCCCGGCGCTGCCTCAGGCGATGCGCCAGCGTGGCAGCTGCTCGCTGCGCCTCCAGATGACCGGGGCCGCTGCCATCAGTAGCAGGGCCATCAGCCAGCGCGGCGAGGTGCTCAGCAGGCCATCGACCCACCCTGCTTCGACCACCGGCTGCACCTCCTGCCAGGGGCTGTAGCCCAGGTAGAGCACGCTGCCGGCGCGCCACACGAACACCAGGCCCATCGCCGCCAGGAACAAGGCCGTGCTGCGGCAGGTCCAGCGCTGCGAGGGCGTTCCCCACTCGCGGGAAACGGCGAACAGCACGCCGATGATCAGCGTGGCCATCAAGGCCACCAGACCTAGGTCGACCTTGCGGCCAATGCGTTCATACGTGCAGGCACGGCACGATGCCTCCTCGGTGGCGGCAGCCACTTCAGCGACCGACTCGCTTCTCGCCGACGGCGACTGTGCCATCGCGCTGAACGACATCACCAGCGCGAACATCGCACCGAGCATCCAACACACCACCTTTGTCCTGCATGCAGCCATGTCCATGTGCTTCTCCTTTGCAATGAAGTTTCTTCCTGTGCGGGCAACTCAGTGCCCGGCACTCCTTTTCACCAACTTACAGCGCCTGCACCACCTGCATCAGGCTGACCGCCTCCGGTGCCAGCTGCTGTGCACCCCAGCCCAGCGCGGCGAACAACACCACCAGGCCCAGCAGCGGCCAGAACGTGTGCGACAGGCACAACCGCCACCAGCCCTGCGCGCCCATGCCCTGCATGCGCCGGTACAGGCCACCGACAATGGCGGCGTCCACCAGCAGCTCGGCCATCAGCACCGGTGCCGACCACACCACCCAGACGCTGGCCAACAGCACGGTGACCACCAGCGCGATAAGACCGAGCACGGCAAGCAGTGGCAGCCCGGCCTCACCGTCTGCAACCTCCAGCAGGGACGCGCCATCGGCATCGGCGATGGATGGGGTCGAGGCTTCAGCCCACGACGCAGATGCGCCGCCGCCACCAGAGTGGCCGCCGCTGCCGCCCCACGAAGGGCCTGCGCGTGGGGAGCTGCCACCGCATCCGCCATTGCCGGCGATCTCGGCAGCACCGTCAGCCACCGCATCCCAGCGCCAGCGGATCCAGAGCCACATCAGCAGCAGGAACACGGCATAGGCCAGCAGCACTGCCAGCGGGTAACGCAGCAGCATGCTGTCCAGGCCGACCAAGCGCAGCGCATGCGAGGCGAGGAAGCCGGCGCCACCGGTCAGCAGCACGATCAGCGCCATCTGCAGGCGCGGCCATCCGTGGTACTGCAGCTGCCGTCGCGCGCGGGCGACTTCACTGCTGCGTGTCATCGGCAGCTTCAACGGCGTGCTGTTGAAGCGTCTGGTCTGTTTCATGCCGACACTGGGCCGGACCAAAGGGAGTGCAGCATGCGGACATCCTTGCCGGGCACGCGTGGGTGCGTTCGGGTCGATTCTAGCGTGTGGGCGGCGCGGCTGCCTTCAGCAGCTGGGCGGCCACCTGGTCGAACGGGGCGATGTCCTGCAGCGCACGGCTCATGGCCACCGCACCTTCCACGCTGGCGATGACCAGGCTGGCCAGCGCGGCCGCCTGCTCCGGTGCATGGCCGTCGGCCACGAAGGCGTGGGATAGATGCCCCTGCCAGCGCGCGAACACTTCGGCCGCCGCCGCGCGTGGCTGGCTTGCGACCGCTTCCACCGGTTCTTCCACCGCCGCGGCCAGCACCGGGCAGCCGGCGCGGAACTGCGTGCGCAGCAGGCGCTCGCGCCACATCGCCAGGAACTGCTGCAGGCCCTGCACCGCGCCGCCACGCAGCAGCTCCACCAGCAGGGTCTCCACCTTGTCGCCTGCCATCTGCGTGGCGCGGGCCAGCAGCTCCTGCTTGCCACCCGGGAAATGGTGGTAGGTCGAGCCCAGCGGCGCCTCGGCCAGCTTGGTCACCTCACGGATGCTGGTGGCATTGAGCCCGACCCGCGCCAGCATCTGGGCGGCCGCATCGATCACGCGCTGGGGGGCATCGGACGCTCGCGGGCTCATGCGCTCACCTTGCTAGGACAGTCGTCATAGATTAGCGTATCGGCCGTAGTATAACAGTCGTCATAGTCATGAATCTCTGGTTCCGCCTGCTCCACCTGCTGCTGTGCAGCCTGTTCCGGCCGAAACTGGACGCCCCGTTCGGTGTCTCGCGGCTGCCGTTCCGGGTGCTGCCCAACGATCTGGACAGCAACCTGCACATGACCAACGGCCGCTACTGGAACATTTTCGACCTGGGCCGGCTGGACCTGATCCTGCGCATGGACCTGGGCAAGGTGGCGCTGCGTGAGAAGTGGGCACCCATCGTCGGCGCAGGCACCATCCAGTTCCGGCGCGAGCTCAAGCCGTTCCAGGAATTCACCTTGGAAACGCGGCTGGCCGGCTGGATCGGTACGCGCATCATCATGGAGCAGCGCGTGCTGGTCGGGCCGGAGCAGAAAGTCGCCACCCGCGCGCTGCTGGTCACCGGCATCTACGATCGCCGCGCGCGCAGCTTCGTCGGCATGGAGCGGATGATGGCGGCCATTGGCTGCGATACGCCGCCCTCGCCGCCGCTGAGTGCGGCCGCGCAGGCGCTGCTGGCGGCGGATACGGCGTTGAAGCGCGACGACGACTGAGCGGGCGCCTTACAGGGCTTTCCTGAGCACTTCCTGCAGGCGGCGCTTGTGCGACTCGACCGCCTTCCAGTTCCAGTCGCACACCGGCGGAACGTCCAGCGCGCCGCGCTCGCGGGCCAGTGCGGCGCGCTCGGTCAGGGCCTGCACTTTCGCGCCGACGTTCGCATCGATGGCCATCGGCAGCAGGATCGAGATCAGTCCCCAGCCGGACACCATGACGCGCGCGGAGTCACCGCGCCCGCTGTCGAACGGGCGAACGCGCACGGCGCCGCCCATGTCCGCGTACTGCACGCCGATCAGCAGCATGCCGCCTGAGACCCACTGCAATGCCCTGCCGTGCTCACACAGCGCCTCGGCAGAATCATAGCGGCGCGGCTGCTCGCCGGCGCTTGAATAGAGCTCGGTGACCAGCACCGGACTGCGCTTGAACACGGCGCGCGCCACGGTCTCGACCATCTTGTTGGATACAGCGGCCATCGTGCACCTGCGGTAAGCGCCTGCGACGCGCTCAGCGGCACGACGCCGGGAGCGCCTGAAGCGCGCGTGCAATGGCCGCTTCGGCCAGGGGCGCCATCACCGCGTATCCTGCCGCGGTGGGATGCACGCCGTCAAAGGCCAACGACCGGTCAATTCCGCCTGCTGTATTGGTCAGCGCGCTGTAGTAATCCAGATACACAACTCCTTTCGCGGCAGCGTACCGCTCAAGCGCAGCGTTCAATGAACGCACCTTGGGTGCGGGTGAGGTGCCGGGCAGCCAAGGGTAATCACTCACGGGCAGCACCGAGGCAAGGACCACGCCAATGCCGTGCGCCCGGGCGAGGTCCACCATCGCATGCAGGTTGTCTTCGATCATGGGCTGGGTGGCCAGCCCGGTATTGCCCGCCAAGTCATTGGTTCCTGCCAGAATCACCACCACCTCGGGCTTGAGGGCAATGACATCCTGGCTGAACCGCAGCAGCAGCTGCGGCGACGTTTGCCCGCCAATACCGCGGTTGATATATCCCTTGCCTGGGAAGAACGTGCTGGGGTCTTTTTCGCCCCAGTTCTGAGTGATCGAATCGCCATAGAACACGATCCGGGGAATACCTGGCTGTTTCGCTGGCAGGCGCGCGTTCGCCTCGCGGTAGCGGCTGAGCTCCGGCCAGTCGGCAAGTCGTTGCTGCATGCCTGAAACTTCTTCAGGCGTGATTGCCGAGGCAGGCTTGGTCAGCAACGGGTTGATCGCAACGGCGCGCGTCTGCGCATGTGCGTGCAGTGCGCAAAAAGCGGCGAAGGCTGCGATGCAGCTGCGGATCAGAATCATGCGAGAACTCATGTGTTTTCCAGTAAAAATTGACTGATCTCCCGCCGCAGATCGAGGTCGTCGGTCTGCCTGGCGGCTTCGTCGGCGAGCAGCGCGAACTCATAACCACGCCCGGTCTCGCCCTGGTCGATATGACGCCGCGCCAGTTCCAGGCAGATCGACGCTTCGCCTTCGATCACGCCCAGCTGGCGCGCCTGGGTCAGCGCGCGCTCGTAGTAGCCGATGGCCACGCCGCTGTCGCTGGTGAAGTCACCCAGGGTTTCCCAGAGGAAAGGATGGTCGCGGCCTTCCACCGCCATCGCATCGCAGTACTGCCGCAGCTCGTCGTGCAGCCGCCACTGGCTGCGGGTATCGCCGTGGGTGCTGGCATTGGCCATTTCAACCGCCACGCCCAGTACGTGCTCGTACACGTCCTGTGGAATTTCCATGGGAACCTCCTGCCGCTTGTCTGTAGCACGGTCAGGCTAGCACGGCCGGGTGGTGATTCATCCACACATGGCGTGGCACCGCATCCACGCATGGCGTGGATCTACTGGCCGGGTGGATGCCGGCCGTGCGGTGGTTCATCCACGCATGGCGTGGATCTACCGGGGTGGATTTAGCGGGGGCCGTGCGAAGGCGGTACGTCCTGCGCGCCCCACTGCTCGTTCTTCGTGCTGCCCAGCTCGAAGTCCAAGGTGCCGCCACGCTGCACGAAGCTGGCCGGCAGCCAGCTCGCAGTGCTGACCTTGCCATTCACCTGCAGCGACTGCACGTACGGCGCATCCATCGCCGCGCCGCGTGCGCGCACCACGATCTTCGCGCCTGGGCGGGTGATCACCGCTTCGGTGAACAGCGGGCTGCCGATCACCAGGTCTGCGCGGCCCGGGTACAGCGGGTACAGGCCCAGCGCCGACCACACGTACCACGAGGACATCTGGCCGAGATCGTCGTTGCCGGGCATGCCCTCGGGCGTGTTGGTCCAGATCTGGCGCATCGCCTGGCGCACGGTTTCCTGCGTCTTCCATGGTTGGCCGAGGAAGTTGTACAGCCACGGCGCGGCGATGGACGGTTCGTTGTCCAGTTCGGCGTGCAGCGGGCCGGACCTGGTCACGGCCCACGCACCGCCGGGCTTGCGGAAGAACGCATCGAGCCGCGCGATGCTGGCCTCGCGGCCGCCCAGCGCCTCGAACAGACCGGCCGGATCGAACGGCACCATCCACAGGTACTGCGCGCCACTGCCTTCGACGAAACCATCATCGGCGGCCGGATCAAACGCCAGCCAGCTGCCATCAGCGTTGCGCGGCTGGATGTAGCCCTGCTGCGCGGTGGCCTTGGGGTTGTAGAGATTGCGCCACCAGCCGGAACGCTCACGGAACTGCCTTGCACCCTGCGCATCACCGGCTGCAAGCGCCAGCTCGGACAGGCCGAAATCGGCGCTGACCATTTCCAGCGTGTCGGCCGCACTGCCCCAGCCCGGCGCGCCTTCCGGCATGTACTTCAGGGCCAGCCACTGGTCCAGGCCCGGGCGCTGGCCCACGCACAGCACCGGGCAACCGCGCTTGTCCAGATCACGTGCGGTGGGCACCGTGGCCGCCTTCTTCAGCGAGGCGTAGGCGCGCTGCAGGTCGAAGCTGCGGCCGCCGAAGGCATGAATGGCTGCCACCGATGGCGGCGACGGATCGCCGTTCATCACACCAGTGGCGCCGGTGATGTGGGTCCAGCGATCCCAGACGCCGCCATTCTGATCGGCCTGGTTGAGCAGCGACTGCGCCACGTCCGAGCCCACCTGCGGCTGCAGCAGGGTCAGCAGCTGCAGCTGCGAACGGTACACATCCCAGCCCGAGTAATTGGCGTACTGCGCCTGCTGCCGCTTGGCCAGCGCATGCACCTTGCCGTCCATGCCGCGGTAACGGCCGTCGCCATCGCTGTGCAGGTTGGGCGCCAGCATGGCGTGGTACAGCGCGGTGTAGAACACGGTGCGCTCGTCGGGCGTACCGCCCTGCACCCGCACCTGGCCCAGCAGTTCGTTCCACCTTGCACGGGTGGCCGCCTGCGTGGCCGCCACGGTCGTGCCCTGCGGGCTCTCGCGGCGCAGGTTGGCGCGAGCGCCGGCTTCATCGACGTAGGAAATGCCGATGCGTGCAGTCACCACCGGCGTGCGCTTGGCATCGAAACTGATCCAGCCGCCGGCGCCCTTGCCTGCCGGCGGGTGGCCCTTGCTGCCATAGGTCGTGCCACCGCCGCCCTCGCGCGCGCCGGGCTGCACGGTGTCATCGCGCCAAGTGCCGCCCGCTTCGAACGGCTGGTCAAACTCGGCAACGAAATGCAGGGTGTAGTAGCTCTCGCGGCGGTCCTCGGCGAGGTAGCCGCAGAAGTTGCCGCTGGTGACCGAGCCGCGCACGGTGCGCGTGGCCGGGTCGATGATGAGGGTCGAATCGCTGCTGCCCACCTCGCTGTCGGAGGTGCGGAACAGCAGGTTGGCCGGCTTGTCGGCCGGGAACTGGAACTGGCCTACCGCGGTGCGCGCGGTGGCTGCCAGACTCACGGCCACGCCGTTGTCGAGGGTGAGCGTGTAGGCGCCGGGGCTGGCGCTCTCCTTCGCGTGGTCCAGCAGGCTGGTGTAGCGCACGCCGGCATCGGCCGACGACGGCGAGAGCTCCACCGGCAGCGTTACCGGCATCAACGGAACATCGCCGCTGGCGCCGGTGCAGCCAGTGCCATTGACGTGGGTGAGGCTGAAACCGCGCACGCCGTTGCTGCGCCACTCATAGCCACCGGGCGCGGCAATCGGGAAGCGCTTGCCCGGCAGCGCGGTCATTTCCGGACTGAAGGCCACCATGCCGAAGGGCACCGTCGGCCCGGGGTAGACGTTGCCGGCGTTGGTGGTGCCGATGAAAGGATTGACCTCGGCGGCCAGGTCCTGCGCAGGTGCCCTGGCGGCCAGCAACGGCAGCGGGGACAGCGTCAACACAGCGGAAACGACCACCAGCAACGAACGGGACATCGACAACTCCAGTGGAAGGAGGCACCCACGCGCCTTGAACCATTGAGGGTAGTACGCGCCCGAGCGCCCGGCGACGGGCCGGAGGTCATGGTTGGCGGTACCCGGTCACGATTGGCAGTCAGTACATCAACCGCCTTCAATGTAGAGCCGAGCCATGCTCGGCTGCTCTCAGCGAGCCAGCACCAGCGCCCGAGCGCGGTCAGTACGTGCCCTGCACGAACGGCTGCCCCGCCTGCGTGGTGGCGATGATCATCGCCACCGATTGATCGTTCTTGTGGAAGCCCGCCGAGCAGACTGCATCGCGGCCCTGGCCGCATTCGATCTCGGGGAAGTCCGGCAGCGGGGCCTGCGCTGATTCCGGCGGCGTGGCCTGCCAGCCCGCTGCATCAAGCAGACGCTTGGCCTTGGCATAGGGCATGCCCGCGGTTATGCCCAGTGCGGCCAGTTCAGCCGTCATTTCCTGCGCCGACGCGATGGCCGGTGCGATGGCCAGTGACAGGAACACAGCAAGAACGATGGTTTTCATTGAGCGCATCCGTGGCAGACACCAGATCTGCAGCGTACCCCAGCTTTGCGGCAACGCAATGGCAGGGCCAGCGTAGAGCCGAGCTTGCTCGACTGGCTTCTGCAGGCAGTCGAGCAAGCTCAACTCTACAAAAGCAGTCGAGCATCGCTCGACTCTACAAGGGCAATCGAGCAGGCTCGACGTTACTTCGCGTTCTTCACGTAGGTGTCGAACCAGTTCAGCATTTCCGACACCAGCTGCTCGTTCGATTCCAGCGCGGTGTACCAGTGCGGTTCGTTCGGCAGCATCACCAGGCGGGTGGTGCCGCCGTTGCCACGGATGGCCTGATACAGCTTGCGCGACTGGAACGGCTCGGTGCCCGGGTTGGCATCGTCTTCGCCGTGGACCAGCAGCAGCGGCAGCTTGATCTTGTCGGCGTAGAAGAACGGCGAGGCCTTCAGGTAAACGTCCTGCGCCTGCCACACCGAGCGACGCTCATTCTGGAAGCCGAACGGGGTGAACGTCTTGTTGTACGAACCGCTGGTCGCCACGCCGGCCTTGAACAGGTTGGTGTGGGCGATCAGGTTGGCGGTCATCAGGCCGCCATGGCTGTGGCCGGTGACGCCGATGCGGTTGCGATCGACCACGCCCATGTCCACGGCCTTGTCCACCGCCGCCTTGGCGTCGGCTTCCAGCTGCTCCAGGTAGGTGTCATAGGCGGTCTTCGGGTCGCCGACGATCGGGAACGAGGCGTTGTCGATGATCGCGTAGCCGGCCAGCAGCATCAGGCGGTACGGCTGCAGGCGGGTGAAGGTCTGCTGCGAACCGGACACCTGGCCGGCCTGGGCGGCGTTGGCGAAGTCGGCCGGGTACGCGTACAGGATCGCCGGCACGCGCTGGCCTTCCCTGTAGCCCGGCGGGGTGTACAGGGTGAAGGACAGATCCACGCCGTCGGCGCGCTTGTAGGTCACCAGCTGCTTCTTGATCCGGCGCACTTCCGGGGTCGGGTCGACCAGCTTGGTCAGCGCGGTGGCGGTGGACGCGAACTGCGCCTCGCCGTCCTTCGCTGCGGCAACCGCCTCGCCCTGCTGGCGCACGAACGCGTTCGGCGCGTCCATCACCGACTGGTGCCAGGTCAGGTAGCGGCCCGGGGTGTTGCTGAAACCGAGGAACTGCTCGTAGGCATCGGCATCGCTGCGGAACAGGCGCTCGCTCTTCAGCGAACCCAGGTCCAGGCGGTCGAGGAATGGACGGTCGCCCTGCGGCGAAGCGCCCTGCCCGCGCAGGAACACGTAATTGCCTTCCTGGCGCACGACCGCGGCGCCGTTGGGCAAGCGCTTGAACACCAGGTTGCCCGGGTCGCCGTACAGCTCATCGCTGGACATGTCCCACAGCAGGCGACCTTCCTTCTTCGGCTGGTCGACATCGACGATGCGGGTCTGCACCCAGTGGCGGTTCTCGTCGTTCTCGAACATGAACGACACGGCCGGATCCGCCGACCAGGCCAGGCCTTCGAAACGCTGTGCGGTGCGGGCGATTTCCACCGGCTTGCCGTTGAACGGGGCCTTCAGCATCAGCACGCGGTCACGGTGCGGCACGCTCACCTTCCAGTCGCCCTTGTCCAGCGCTTCGGCATAGACCAGGGTGGCCGGATCGGTGGAGCGCCAGTCGAAACCACGCGGGCCCTCCGGCACGCCATGCACCGGCACGCGGTCGGCCAGCGGCAGGCTGGCGATGGCGGTGGTCCTGCCACTGGCGATGTCCAGCACCGCAACATCGTTGGCGAAGCGCTGGTAGGTCACCGCGTGCGAGAACGGCGGCTTGATCGATTCCGTCAGCACGTGCACGCCATCGGGCGCGGCGCTGACGTCGTTGAAGATGGCGGCGCTGCCGACCGGGCGCACCTTGCCGCTGGTGGTGTCGACCACGGCCAGCTGCGAGGCGCCGTAGTAGGCGAACAGCTTTTCGTCATGCGCGCTGGTCAGCGTGTCGCGGGCTTCGTAGGTGCTGCTTTCGCCGCTGCTGCCCAGCGATTCCTGCGCGTCCGGGCCGGTCGGCACGCCGCCGTCGGAAGGGGCCGCGCCCTGGTTGGCCGGCACCAGCTTCACCAGCAGGTTCTGGCTGCCCCCCAGCCACTGCACGGTGCTGCCGAAGATCGGATTGAGCAGCACGCCCGGCACCTGCTTGACCTGGCCGGTGGCTGCATCGCCCACCCACAGCTGCACGCTGGTATCGACCGCGTTCTGGAACGCGAAGTGGCTGCCATCGGCCGACCACTGCGCCGCACCGGCACAGCCCTGCGGCAGGTCGACCTTGGTGGTCTTGCCGCTGGCGATTTCCACCACGCTGAAATCGGCCACGCAGGCCGGAATGCCGTAACCACCGGGGGTGTCGTGGCGGCTGCGGTTCTTCGGTTCCAGGCGCACGCCGGCCAGCTTCAGATACGGCTGGGCCACGCGGGCGATGGACGGATAGGTCTGCGCGGTGGTCAGCAGCAGGCGCTGCCCGCTCGGGTCGACGCTCGGTGCCGGCGGCGGCGGAGCCTTCAGCACCTTGAGCAGGTGCTCCGGCGGCTTTGCGTAGTCGGCAAGCGCCGGACCTGCGGCCAACAGGCCGACGGTGGCAACGGCAATGGCCGCCGCCAGAGAGGTGCGATGGATGAGCATCCTTGATCCCCTGGGGTGTGATTGGGCACCCGCCAGACAGCGGGCATCGGCCGAATCTAGCACCCCGGGGGGGGGTGTGAATGGGCCGGAAGGACTAGTGGCCGGATGTTGCAAACCCCACCGGGCATGGCCCGGTGCTACCGGGCGCAGGGCTGATTGTCGGTAGCTCCGGGCCATGCCCGGCGTACATCCGCCCTGGCACTATTGCTGCGCGTGCAGGTCCCACGTGGTCAGGTAATCGGGGTCGACCACGATCTCGCCACCCGAGCGCAGCCGGTACTCACCCGGTTCCGCGGGGCGGTACTGGTCGAGCATCGGCGGCAGGTAACGTTCATGGCCATCGGCCTCGTCGGCCAGCACCACGCCTTCCTCGGCACTGATGCGCAGCACCGTACCCGAATACTGCTGCTGGTCCCGCATCTGGCCATCGCCGCCGTAGCGGGTAATGCCCACCAGCACCACTTTGCCGATCATCTCTTCGACCTTGGCGTCGTCCAGGGTCGGCAGCAGGGGAATGGATTCGTCATTCATGGGTACACCTCCAATGCCTGCAAGTACATCGTGGAAACGCTTGAAGGATGGCAGCTCTCGTACACCACGGCCATTCTGGCCGGTCATGTCTCCCCACGACTGGATGCTGACATCGCAGGCGGCAGGGTGGAGTGAAGACTGTAGAATCCGTTCATGCGCACCGTTCATGCACTCCGCTACATCACCCCGCTCCGCGAAGGGGGCTCGCTGCCCGCCGTGGTCGAGACCGACGACGACGGCATGGCGGTGCTCAAGTTCCGTGGCGCCGGCCAGGGTCCGAAGGCACTGATCGCCGAGCTGATCGCCGGCGAGATGGCCCGCGCGGTCGGCCTGCCGATTCCGGAAATCCTGTTCGTGGAGCTGGACAGCGAATTCGCCCGCACCGAACCGGACCCGGAAATCCAGGACCTGATCCGTGCCAGCGAGGGCCTGAACCTGGGCCTGGATTACCTGCCCGGCGCGATCAACTACGATCCGGCCGCGATGCCGGCGGATGCCGACCTGGCCTCGCGCCTGGTCTGGTTCGATGCGTTCACCAGCAATGTCGATCGCACCACGCGCAACCCCAACCTGATGGTCTGGCACCGCAAGCTGTACCTGATCGACCACGGTGCGGCGATGTACTTCCATCACGACTGGGCCAACGCCGGCGACGCCTGCGAAAAGCCCTTCGTGCTGATCCGCGACCACGTGCTGCTGCCGTTCGCCAGCCGCATTGCCGAGGTGGATGCCGAGCTGGCCGCGCGCCTGCCCGATGCGGAAATCGAGCGCATCGTCGGCCTGGTGCCGGACAGCTGGCTGGTGGACGAACCGGCCTTCGACAGCCCGCAGGCCTATCGCGAGGGCTACATCAACTACCTCAAGCACCGCCTGAAGGTGCGTGCGGTGTTTGTGCAGGAGGCCGTCCGTGCCCACGCTGCATACGTATGACTATGCGGTCATCCGCGTGGTACCGCGGGTGGAACGCGAGGAGTTCATCAATGTCGGGGTGATCGTCTCCTGCCCCGGCGCACGCCATCTACAAGCAGCGATCGAGATCGATGCAGCGCGCCTGCAGGCGTTCGCGCCGGCACTGGATCTGGAAGCGCTGCAGCCGTGGCTGGATGCCATCGTGGCGATCTGCCGCGGCGATGCCAACGCCGGCCCCATCGCGCAGCTGCCCGCGCGTGCGCGCTTCCATTTCCTTACCGCCAAGCGCAGCTCGATCGTGCAGATGTCGAGCACGCATGTCGGCCGCACGGCCGATCCGGCGGGCGTGGTCGAGCACCTGATGACGAAGATGGTGCGGGTGCCGCGCTGACGGGGGGGGTAGAGTCGACCGTTGGTCGACTGTCCCTCGCGACCCGCTGGAACCCCGCGCTGCGCGCGATAGTCGACCAACGGTCGACTCTACCGCTTGCGTTACAGCGGCAAGCGCCGCGCGATGTAGTTGACAACGTTGCCGACCGCATCCGGATCAACGTTGGCCAGGCCGATGACCACATAGCCCTGCTCGGGCAGCACCACGGTGGCACTGTTCGACCCCGGCGCCCCGCCCTCGTGCCCGTACTGGCGCTGGCTGCCCTGCCCCTGCACGACGAAGCCATAGCCATACCAGCCCTTGTGGTTCTGCGCGGTGGTCGCCTGCTGCAGCAGCGCCGGCGACAGCAGCTTGCCGCCGCGCAGGGCCTCGCAGAACTTCAGCATGTCTGCGGCGGTGCTGTAGCCACCACCGGCCGACATGCCGCGCCAGGGCAGCGTCTTGGTTTCGCGTACCCACTGCCCGTCCTTCCTGGTATAGGCGACAGCGCGCTGCGCAACATCCACGGTTTCCGGCTCGAACCCGGTAGCGGTCATTCCTGCCGGGCGCAGGATGTGCGCGTCCACGTAGTCGTAGTACGACTGCCTGGAAACGGCCTCGATGATGCGGCCAAGCACGATGAAGCCATAGTTGGAGTAGGCATCCTGGCTGCCGGGCGTGAACTGCGGCGCATCCTTGGCGAAGCGCTGCACGTAGTCATCCAGCGTCTTCAGCGAGGCCGAGTACTGGTCGAAATCATCGCCGAAGAAATCACCCAGGCCGCTGGTGTGGGCCAACAGATGGCGCACGGTCACGGTATCGGCGACGGCCTTGTTCGGATAGTCCGTCAGGTGCTTGCCGATCGTATCGTCCAGGCTCACGTTGCCGGCCTGCACCAGCTGCAGGATGGCCACCGAGGTGAACATCTTGTTGGACGAGGCCAGCCGGAATCGGGTCTGCGCATCGACCGCCTTGTTCGCGCTGCGGTCGGCCAGGCCTGCGTGCCAGTCCAGCAGCACGCGCCCGTTCTGCGCGACCAGCACGCTACCCGACAGCGCATCCTCAGCGGCCAAGGCGTCCAGCTTTGCACGGGCGTCGGCCATCAGCTGCGGCAAGCCGACGCGTGCGGGCTGGTACTTTTCCGGCGTGGGCGTGCCTTCCAGCTGGAACAACTGCAGTCGTTCCGGATGGGCAGGATCCATCTCCGCGGTCACCAGCATCGCACGCTCGGTCTGCTGCGCCAGCACCAGCAGCTTCGTCTGCAGTGGCGTGCTTTCACGCACCTCCAGCAGCTTCAGCGGGCCGGTCGACTCGCGGAACTCCAGATAGTCCTGCGGAGTGCTGCCTTCCTTCTTGGCGTAACGCTCAGCGAAGGCCTGCAACTGCTCCAGGCTGCCGGCATTGAACGCTGCCATCCAGTCATCAGCCGCACGCCGGGCCTCAGGAGCGGGCGACGCAGCGTGCGCGGCGCCCATGCACAACAGCATCAACAAGGCCCAGAGCAATGGGCGGGCGGAAAGACAGCGCACGAACATGGCGATTCCTTCGCAGACGAGGCGTGCGGCCATCCTAGCCCAACGCCAGCCCCGTGAGGGTGGCGTTGGGCTGTCGCCCACCCATCACGTCACTTCGGCAACGCGTACGCCATCACGTAATCGCCCTTCGGCGTTTCCATGAAGTGGTGCCCGGCCGCGACGATCACCACGTACTGGCGGCCGTCCTGTTCGTACACCATCGGGTTGGCCTGGCCACCGGCCGGCAGCTTGACGTGCCACAGCTCCTTGCCGGTCTTCAGGTCGATCGCGCGCAGCAGGTCGTCGGTGGCAGCGGCAATGAAGATCAGGCCGCTGGCGGTCACCACCGCACCACCATTGTTGGGCGTGCCAATCTCGATCGGCAGCCCGGAACGGATGCCGAACGGGCCATTGCCACGTGCACTGCCGAACGGACGGTCCCACAGCAGCTTGCCGGTGCGCAGGTCGACCGCGCGGATGCCACCGTAAGGCGGCTGCTTGCACAGCAGGCCAGTGAACGGCAGGCGCCAGCCAGCATTGACGTCGATGGCGTACGGCGTGCCCACCTGTGGGTCGCCGGCACCTTCGGCACCGCCCTTGTCGTGAGTGATCTCCTCGCGCGGCCGCCAGCCCTTGCGGTCGGCTTCGGCACGCGGCACCAGCCGGTTGTAGTTGGGCATGTCGTTGTAGTTGGCCACGATCACGCCGCGACGCGTATCGATGGCCACGCTGCCCCAGTCCGAACCGCCATTGTAGCCGGGGTATTCAATCGAGTGGTGGTCGGCGCTCGGCGGCGTGTAGAAACCCTCGTAATGCGCCTTGCGGAACTGGATGCGGCACACCAGCTGATCAATCGGGGTGATGCCCCACATGTCCTGCTCGGTCAGGTCGTGCTCGCGGCGCAGCGTGTGGTACAGCGAGAACAGCTGGGTGGGCGAACGCTGCTCAGGCTCGGCACCACCACCGGGCACCTTGCGCTCTTCGGCGGGGGTCAGCAGCTGGCCGGTGCGGCGGTCGAGGATGTACATGTCGCCCTGCTTGGTCGGCAGCAGGATGGCCGGCACCTTCCCCTGCGCGGTCGGGTAGTCGATCAGGCTGGCCTGCGAACCCATGTCGTAGTCCCAGACATCCTTGCGCACGGCCTGGAAATGCCAGGCCGGCTTGCCGGTGGTCACGTCGATGGCCACCAGCGAGGTCGCGTATTTGTTCTGGTTTTCAGTGCGCGAGCCGCTCCAGTAATCGCCTGCGGAATTGCCCATCGGCAGGTAGACCAGGCCCAGCTTCTCATCGCCGGTGGCAGTGGTCCACATGTTCGGCGTACCGCGCGTGTATTCCTTGCCCTGTGCCGGCAGGCCGGTCAGTTCCGGCTGGTCCATGTCCCAGGCCCAGCGCAGCTTGCCGGTCACCGCGTCGTAGGCCTGGATGACGCCGGAGGGCGCATCGCGGCGCTGGCCGTCCAGCACCTGGTGTCCGGTGACGATGACGCCGCGCACGATGGCCGGCGGCGAGGTGATGGAGACATATCCCGGCGGCGTCTTGCCCATGCCCAGGGTGATGTCGACCTGGCCGTTGTTGCCGAAGTTGGCACACGGCTTTCCGCTGTCCGCGTCCACCGCGATGATGCGGCCGTCAAGGGTGCCTTCGATGATGCGCGCGGTGCAGGCCGGGCGGTTGCCGGGCACGCTGGGCGCGCGCGGGGTCGGCGGCGGCGCCGGCAGCGCCAGGTCGGCGGCCGCGTCAGCCAGGGCGGCATCGACCACGGCGGCGCCACTGGGCTGCTCATAATAGGACACCCCGCGGCAGGCGGCAGTGTACGGAATCGAATCGTCCTTCACCTTCGGATTGAAGCGCCAGATCTCCTTGCCGGTGCTGGCGTCGAGCGCGATCAGCTGGTTGCGCGCGGTGCAAAGATACAAGCGGTTGCCGATCTTCAACGGCGTGGTTTCCGCGCCCCAGCGGTTTTCCGGCAGGTCGCCGGTGCGGAACTCCCACGCCGGCTGCAGCCTGGCCACGTTGTCCGGGGTGATCTGCTGCAGCGGAGAGAACCGCGTCGCGGCGTTGTTGCGGCCCCACGCGGCCCAGTCACCGTCGGCCGGTCGGTCGGAGGGCTGCAGGCCCGTGGTGTCCTCGGTGGGATCGATGCCGGTCGACGCAGCTGCGTCGGGGAACGGCTGGTCACCGCGCACTTCGCCGTGTGGCACGAAGGCCAGCGCGAAGGCCGCCACGAAGACCAGCATCAACACGCCAGCAACACCACGCGATGCGCGACGCGGGAAAGGCTGCTGCAGCGTCGGCGCCAGCAGCGCCATCACGATTGCCAGTGCGGTCACCAGGCCCAGCCGTGGCACCCAGCGCCAGTAGGTGCTGCCCGATTCCCACCATGTCCACAGCAATGTGCCGACGAAGATGAGCGCGAACAGCAGCGCGGCGCTGCGGCGGTTGCCCCACAGCAGTACGCCGCTGACCAGCATGGCGATGCCGGCGATGGCGTAGTACCAGGATCCACCCAGCGTGAGCAGCCAGACGCCCAGGCCGCCGATGACCGCGCCGAGCAGGATCAGCAGCAGGGAAAGGACGGTCGCCACCGGGTGTCGGCGACGCGGTGGGAGGGAGCGGTTGTCAGGGGGAACGGCAGAGGGGGCGGCAGGCATTTCAGGCTCCAGGGCGCGACCGGGTAGTCGGTTGGACGGGGGGCACTGCGGACGGCATCGTCCGCTGGTTCACCCACCGTTATCCGCCCCTGCCTGTGAAATGAATGCGTTTTTTGCGTGCGGCGACGCACGTGCCGCGTTCTGGCCAGATCCCGCAAACAACGACGCCGGCACAAGGCCGGCGTCGTCAGGTACCACTCATCGCGGCAGGATCACTCCTGCGCGGCGTCCTCGCTGCTGGCAGCAGCCGGTGCGCCGTCGGTCGCGGCCGGGGCGGCGGCGGCCGCCTCGTCCTCGTCCTCGTCGATCGAGGCATCCATGCGCTCCACCGCCTGCAGCTTCTCGTCCTTGGACAGACGGATCAGGGTGACGCCCTGGGTGTTGCGGCCGACGCGGCTGATCTCAGAGCCTCGGGTACGCACCAGGGTGCCGCCGTCGGAGATCAGCAGGACCTCGTCATCCGAGCCCATCAGCACCGCGGCGACCAGCTTGCCGTTGCGTTCGGTGGTCTGGATGCCGATCACGCCCTGGGTACCACGCCCCTTGCGCGGGTAGTCCGGCAGCGGCGTGCGCTTGCCGTAGCCGTTCTCGGTGGCGGTGAGGATGTACTGCACGCTGGCGTCATCGGCGCCGTCGATCACCGCATCGCCCGTGGCGGCGGCTTCCTCGACACCGTTGTCGTCCTCGTTCTCGTCCTCGCTGCCGCCGGCACTCTCGGCCACGATCAGGCTGACCACTTCCTCGCCGGCCGGCATCTTGATGCCGCGCACGCCGGTGGCGGTACGGCCCATCGAGCGGACCTTGTCCTCGCCGAAGCGCACGGTCTTGCCGTTGGAGGCAAACAGCAGGATGTCACGCTCACCGTCGGTCAGGCCAACGCCGACCAGGGCATCGCCCTCGTCCAGGTTGATCGCGATCTTGCCGCGGGCCAGACGGAAGGCGAATTCGCCCAGCGGGGTCTTCTTGACCGTACCGTTCTTCGTAGCGAAGAACACGAACTGGCCATCGGCGTATTCGCGCACCGGCAGCACGGCCTGCACGCGTTCGCCCGGTTCCAGCGGGATCCAGTTGATGATCGGACGGCCGCGGGCATTGGAACCGGCTTCGGGCAGCTGGTACACCGGCAGCCAGAACACCTTGCCCGAACTGGTGAAGGTCAGCAGCGTGTCGTGCGTGTTGACCAGCCACAGCTGTTCGATGAAATCCTCTTCCTTGGTCGACGCGGCACTGCGGCCACGGCCACCACGGCGCTGTGCGCGGTACACGCTCACCGGCTGGCGCTTCACGTAACCGGCGTGCGACACCGTGACCACCACGTCTTCCGGCGCGATCAGGTCGAGGATGTCCAGGTCTTCTTCGCTGTGGCGGATCTCGGTGCGACGCTCATCGCCGAACTCGGCCATGACGTTGACCAGTTCCTCGCGGATGACCTGGCGCAGGCGGTCGGGATCTTCCAGGATGTGGATCAGCCCGGCGATCACTTCCAGCAGCTGCCTGTACTCGTCGGTCAGGCGATCCTGCTCCAGCCCGGTCAGGCGGTGCAGGCGCATTTCCAGGATCTGGGTGGCCTGGATCTCGGTCAGCTGGTAGCCGCCCTCGATCAGGCCCACGCCCTTGGGCAGGTCGTCCGGACGCGAGGCTTCGGCACCGGCGGCGCCGAGCATCGAACCGACCAGACCCGGCTCCCACAGGCGGGCGAGCATGCGTTCGCGCGCTTCAGCCGGGTTCGGCGAGGTCTTGATCAGTTCGATCATCTCGTCGATGTTGGCCAGCGCGACGGTCAGGCCTTCCAGCACGTGGGCACGGGCGCGCGCCTTGCGCAGCTCGAACACGGTGCGGCGGGTGACCACTTCGCGACGGTGGCGGACGAAGGCCTCGAGCATCTGCTTGAGGTTCATCAACTGCGGGCGGCCGTCGACCAGCGCCACCATGTTGATGCCGAACACCGATTCCATCTGCGTCTGCTGGTACAGGTTGTTCAGCACAACCTCGGCAGATTCACCGCGCTTGATCTCGATGTAGATGCGCATGCCGTCCTTGTCGGACTCATCGCGCAGCTCGCTGATGCCGTCGATCTTCTTTTCCTTGACCAGCTCGGCGATCTTTTCGATCAGACGCGCCTTGTTCACCTGGTAAGGAATCTCAGTGACGATGATCGATTCGCGGCCGTTGTCGGCCACTTCGATATCGGCACGGGCACGGATGCGCACGCGGCCACGGCCGGTGCGGTAGCCGGCGACGATGCCGGCGGTGCCGTTGATGATGCCGGCGGTCGGGAAATCGGGGCCCGGGATGAACTCCATCAGGCCGTCGATATCGATGTCCGGATTGTCGATCAGCGCGATGCAGGCGTTGATCGATTCGGTCAGGTTGTGCGGCGGGATGTTGGTGGCCATGCCCACCGCGATACCGGCCGAACCATTGACCAGCAGGTTCGGGAACCGGGTCGGCATGACCGTCGGCTCCAGTTCCTTTTCGTCGTAGTTGGGCTGGAAATCGACGGTTTCCTTGTCGATGTCCGCCATCAGCTCATGCGCGAGGCGCGACATGCGCGCTTCGGTGTATCGCATCGCCGCGGCGGAGTCGCCGTCGACCGAACCGAAGTTACCCTGGCCATCGACCAGCATGTAACGCAGCGAGAACGGCTGTGCCAGACGCACCAGCGTGTCGTACACCGACTGATCGCCATGCGGGTGGTACTTACCGATGACGTCACCGACGATACGCGCCGACTTGAAGTAGGGCTTGTTGCTGTGCGCGTTCAACTCGTTCATCGCGAACAGCACGCGGCGATGCACCGGCTTGAGGCCGTCGCGCGCATCCGGGAGCGCGCGGCCCACGATCACGCTCATGGCGTAATCGAGGTAGCTCTTGCGCATCTCGTCTTCCAGGTTGACCTGGATGATTTCCTTGGCGGTTTCTGCCATTCGGGTTCCGTTGTCTGGTAGCGGTCCAGTCCGGCGCAGCCCTCTGCGGGAGGGGGTCGTGCCGGAACCTCGATTCAACCTGTGGATGCTACCACAACAGGCCGTTTTCCGCCTCCCTTTACGGGGATTTTACCGGCACAAATCAGGAACTTAGGGGTTGCCGGCCAGCGACCGGCACTACCGGGGCCGGGGTCAGAGCCCTTTCCTGCGGAAAGGGATCCGACCCCATGCCCGCGTCAGCCGCCGAAGGCGGCGCGCATGTTCTCGGCGGTCGGGTTCAGGATGACCCCGCGTTCGGTCACGATGGCGTCGATCAGCTCGCCGGGGGTGACGTCGAACACCGGGTTCCAGGCGGCGATGCCCTCGGCCACGGTGCGGGTACCGCCCACGCCATACAGCTCGCCCGGGTCGCGCTGCTCGATCTCGATCTGGCTGCCGTCCACGGTGTCCATGTCCACCGTCGAGGACGGGGCCACGACCATGAACTTCACCCCGTGGTGCCGGGCGGCGATGGCCAGCTGGTAGGTGCCGATCTTGTTGGCGGTATCGCCGTTGGCGCAGATGCGGTCGGCACCGACGATCACCCACTGCACCGCACCGGTCTTCATCAGGTGCGAGGCGGCGGAATCGGCGATCAGGGTGGCGTCGATGCCGTCCTGCTGCAGCTCCCACACGGTCAGGCGTGCGCCCTGCAGCCACGGCCGGGTTTCACCGGCAAAGACGCGGGCGATGCGGTGCTGGGCCATACCGGCACGGATCACGCCCAGTGCGGTACCGAAGCCGGCAGTGGCCAGCGAGCCGGTGTTGCAATGGGTCAGCACGCCGCTGCCGGCGTCGATCAGGCCCGCACCCAGCGCGCCCATGTGGCGGTTGGCGGCCAGGTCTTCCTCGGCGATGGCCTGGGCTTCGGCTTCCAGCAGCGCCTTCCAGTCGGCATCGGCGGCGCTCAGGCAACGGCGCATTCGGGCCAGCGCCCAGGCCAGGTTCACCGCGGTCGGGCGCGAGGCGTTCAGCCGCTGCAGGGCCGGTTCGAGCTGCTGCAGGGCATGCGCGCCATCGGCGGCCTGGACCTCGCGTGCGGCCAGCACCACGCCCCAGGCGGCGGCGATGCCGATGGCCGGCGCACCGCGCACGGTCAGCGCGTGGATGGCGGCGGCGACGTCGTCGCTGTCACGGCAGACCACGTGTTCGACAACGAACGGCAGCTTGCGCTGGTCGAGCAGTTGCAGGGCATCGCCGGTCCACAGGATCGGGCGGATGTGATCGTAGCGGGCGTAGTCGAGGTCGGTAGCTGTGTTCATGGGCCCATTGTAGGGCCACGCCTCGCGTGGTTGGAGCCTGCCCGGGCTCAATTCACCGAGAAATCGGCGCGGCAGCCGCCGTCCACCCAGATGCCGTTGCGGCTCCAGCCCCAGGTCCTGCCTTCCTCGCAGGCTGTGCCGGAGAGCTGCTTGATGACCTTGGCCTCGGTGGAAATGGTGGCGCCGCAGAAGCGCCGCCGCTTGGACTTGGATTCGCAGGTCAGCTTGCGGGCCACGTCGACGAAGCTACCGGCATCGTCGGCCACTTCGAAATCGCCCTGGCAGCCCCGGCTGGTCCAGACTTCATTGCGCTTGTAGCCCCAGCCCTGCCCTTCGCGGCACGGCAGCACCGAAAGCTGGCGGAGCAATCGCACCGGCGCGCCATCCAGCCGCACGGGGCAGGTCTGCGGGCGGCCGTTGGATTCGCAGCGCACCACGCGGCGCACCAGGTGCCTGCTCCTGCCTTCGCCGGCAGCGGCGGAGCTGGCGGTACCTTCGGCGCCGCGCGCACGGAACTCGGCACGGCAGCCCAGGGTCACCCACACGCCACTGCGGTCGGTACCCCACTCGCTGCCACGGATGCAGGCATTGCTGGACAGCTGGCGCACCAGGTCGACGCCGTTGCTGACGTCGATGTCGCAGTGCACCCAGCCCATGTCGCGCGATTCGCAGGTCACCACTTCGCCTTCGTAGCCCGCCGCCTGGGCAGACGCCGACGACGGCAGCAGGCCGCCCCATACCGCCATGGAGTAGACCGGTGCCGCGACGACCGCAAACCACTTGACCAAAGCATTCCCCAACGGAGCGGATGAACCACGATGCCAGTGTCCTGCATCAGGCGTGATAACAACATCATCGTGCTTGCTGAATCAAGCGCGAAACACGTTGTTTTTGTTCAGGCGCAGATCGCGCGCGGTTCTTCAGGCGTGGGCGAAATCAAACGCAAGGACATCGGCGATGCGTGCCGTGCGGTTCATCGCCATCAGCAGGCGATCCACGCCGACCGCCACCCCTGCACAGGCCGGCATCGCAGGCAATGCGGACAGCAGTGCCTCATCCAGCGCAGGCTGCACCTGGCCGCGTTCGTGCCGGCGCTGCTGGTCGCGCTCGAAGCGCGCACGCTGTTCGCCAGCATCGTTCAGCTCGTGATAGCCGTTGGCAAGCTCGACCGCACCCAGGTACAACTCGAAGCGCTCGGCCAGCGGCGGCGTGCCCGCGCGGATGCGCGCCAGCGCGGCCTGGCTGGCCGGCCAGTCGTGGACCACGGTCATGACCGCGTCATCGAAGTGCGGTTGGATGCGATGGGTCATCAGCAGGTCCAGCCAGTCGTCGCGGGTCAGGCCAACCGGGTCGATGTGCACCTCACCCAGCGCCGCGCGCAACGCCGCTTCGTCCGCATCGAACGGATCGACGCCGGCGTGCTGCTGGAACAGTTCGCGGTAGCTGAGCACGCGCAGGGTTGCCGTGCGCCCGACCAGCGCCAGTGCTTCGCGCACCAGCTCGGCGGTTTCCTGCATCAGGCGATGGTGATCCCAACCGACGCGGTACCACTCCAGCATGGTGAACTCGGGATTGTGGCGACCACCGGCCTCGCCGTTGCGGAACACCCGGCCGAGCTCGTAGCAGTCGCCCACGCCGGCGGCGAGCAGGCGCTTGAGCGGAAATTCCGGCGAGGTGCGCAGCCAGCGGCGGCGGCCACCGGCATCGACGTGACCACTGAAATCGGTATGGAAACTGTCGATGTTCGGCTCGGTGTTGCCAGCCATCGACAGGATCGGCGTCTCCACTTCCAGCACGTCCCGCTCGGCAAAGAAGCGGCGCAGCAGCGCGTTGAGCGCGGCACGCTGCTGCAGCGCGCGCATCATGGCCTCGCTCACAGAATGCCCTCCGGGCGCGGATGGTCCAGCGGCAGGGTCAGCAGATCGCGGGTGTCATCGATGTAGCCGCTGGCCAGGTACAGGCGCCGCGCCAGCTCGTTGTGGTGATTCACCTCCAGGCGCATGCGGCTGACACCGCGCCCGCGCGCACGCTGTTCGCAGGTGGCCAGCGCCTGCTTGCCACGGCCGCGGCCGCGCGCGCGGTGCGCCAGATACAGCTCGTCCAGCAGCACGAAGTGACCGCCCTGCTCCAGGCTGAAGCCCATCGCGATCACCGCGTAGCCGCAGACCTCGCCCGCCTCATCCAGCCACAGCAGCACTTCGCCGTTGCGCGGGTCGGCCAGCAGCGCATCGACGCCGCGGCGTACGCGTGCGTCATCGAATTCGATCTTGTCCTCGGCGTAGAACTCGCGCATCAACGCGATCAGCACGTCCTCATCGGCGCGGGTGGCCAGGCGGAAATCCAGCGGAGCGGTCTGCATCGGGTGTCCTCTCGTGCATCAGGCCGGGCGCGCATTGCGCCCGGCGGGGTCATCATTCGTGTTCAGCCAGGTAGGCCAGCAGGCGGTCTTCATCCCAGACCGGCACGCCAAGCGACTGTGCCTTGTCCAGCTTGGAGCCGGCCTCGGTGCCCGCCACCAGGAAACTGGTCTTCCTGGAGACGCTACCGGACACCTTGGCGCCCAGTGCCTCCAGTCGGTCCTTGGCGGCATCGCGGGTGAGCTGCGACAGCGTGCCGGTGAGCACCACGGTCTGCCCGTCCAGCGGACCGGCGACGACCTCGGCCAGCGCTGGCACCTTGGCCAGGATGTGCTGCATTTCGGTTTCTGCCGCCAGCAGCATCACGCCATGGCCATCCGTATCCAGCCACTGGGCGACGCCACGCGCGGTGTCATCGGGCAGGCCGGCATTGACGAACTGGCCATGCTCGGCATCGAGCACGGCCTGTGCGCTGGGCAGCACCGCCACCAGCTTTTCCGCACGCAGGCGGGTGATGCCGGGAATCTCGGCTTCCACCAGCAGCTGGGCCAGGTCCAGACCCTCGCGCAGCTTCGCGCTCGGCGGATGGGCATCGCGGATGCGCACCTGGCCGACCTGCAGCAGCGCGTCGATGGCGTCCTGGTTGCCTTGCTGCTCGAAGAAGTGGCCCAGCGAGCGCGCCACTTCGCCACCGATGTCCGGCACACGCTTGAACAGCGGCCACGGCAGACGGCGGATCAGCGCCAGATCACCAAACCACAGCGCCAGCGCCTTGGCGGTGCTCTCGCCCACGTGTTCGATGCCGAGTGCGAACAGCAGCCGTTCCAGGCTGGCCTCACGGCTGGCATCGATGGCGGCGATCAGGTTGTCGGCCCACTTGGTCGCGATCTTCTTCGTGTTCCATTCGAACGCCGCCGGCTGCACCAGCGCCTGCGCGCGCCACGCCGGGTCCTGGCCGTCGAGCTTGAGCACGGCCTTCAGCACGTCGCCACTGCCTTCGGCCGGCAGATGCGGCTTCAGGTTGTTGGCCAGCGCCGAGGGATCCTCCGCATCGAGCACCAGTTTCAGGTGCAGCAGCTGGTCGCGGGTGAGCTGATACAGATCGGCGACGCGCTTGACGATGCCGGCGTCGACCAGGGTTTCGATGTACTTGTCACCCAGGCCATCGATATCCATCGCACGGCGCGATGCGAAGTGGGCGATGGCTTCTTTGCGCTGCGCCGGGCAGGACAGTTCGCCCGAGCAGCGCCACGCGGCGGCACCTTCCTCGCGCACGATCTCCGAGCCGCACACCGGGCAACGGGTCGGCATCTGCCACGGGGTGGTGCCCTGCGGACGACGGTCGAGGATGACGCTGACCACTTCGGGGATGACATCGCCGGCACGGCGCACGATCACGCTGTCGCCCACGCGCACGTCCAGGCGTGCGATCTGATCGGCATTGTGCAGGGTGGCGTTGGACACGATCACACCGGCGACCGCCACCGGCGCCAGACGCGCGACCGGCGTTGCGGCACCGGTGCGGCCGATCTGGATCTCGATCGCCTCCACGGTGGTGCTCTGTTCCTGCGCCGGGAACTTGTGCGCGATAGCCCAGCGCGGTGCGCGCGACACGAAGCCCATTGCCTGCTGGCCGGCGCGGTCATCCAGTTTGTAGACCACGCCATCGATATCGAACGGCAGGCCGTCGCGGCGCTCGCCGATGTCACGGTAATAGCCGAGCAGGCCGTCGGTGCCGTCGACCACCTTGCACAGTTCGCTCACCGGGAAGCCCCAGGCACCCAGCTGCACCAGCGTGCCCGAATGGGTATCGGGCAGCTCACCGCCCTGCACTTCGCCGGTACCGTAGGCGAAGAAGCTGAGCCTGCGCTGTGCGCTGATCTTCGCATCCAGCTGGCGCAGCGAACCGGCCGCGGCATTGCGCGGGTTGGCCAGCACCTTGCCACCGTGCAGGCGCGCGCGATCGTTGTAGGCCTCGAAATCGGCGCGTGACATATAGACCTCGCCGCGCACTTCCAGCACGTCCGGCCAGTCCTGGCCGTGCAATCGCTTGGGTATGTCGCCGATCTCGCGCAGGTTGGCGGTCACGTCCTCGCCCGTGCTGCCATCGCCACGGGTGGCGCCCAGCACGAACTGGCCGTCCTCATAGCGCAGGCTGATCGCCAGGCCGTCCATCTTCGGTTCGGCGGAGAACTTCAGGCTGCGACGCCCCAGGCGCTCGTCGATGCGGCGCACGAAATCGGCCACTTCCTCATCGCTGAAGGCATTGGAAAGCGACAGCATCGGCACCGCGTGGCGCACTTCGGCGAAACGACCGGACGGACGCGCGCCCACCTGCTGGGTGGGGCTGTCGGCGCGGGCCAGCTCCGGGTGTTCCTGCTCCAGCGCTTCCAGCTCGCGCACCAGCCGGTCGTAGTCGACGTCGGGGATCTCCGGCGCGTCCAGCTCGTGGTAGGCGCGGTTGGCCTGGGCGATCTGCCGGCGAAGGTCTTCGGCGCGTTCGGCGGGGCGGGAGCTCATCGGGATCCGATACTTCTGGGATGGCCGTGAATTCTACCGCGCCCGGGTGCCAGGCCTCGTCATGCCCGCGCCGCTCGGGGCCGGATCCCCGAGGGGCTCTGACCCCGCCCGACTTGCTGCCCGCTCCCACCAGCGTTAGCGTGCGGCGGTTGCCCTTCGGAATCCTGCCCGTGACCCTGCCCGCTTCCCGCCGCCACTTCCTGCAACTGGCCGGTGTCGGCCTCGTCGCCGCTGGCAGCGGCCTGCCCCGCCTCGGCCAGGCGCAGCCCGCCGCGGCTCCCGCCACCGGCCCGGTTCTGCTCAACTTCAACGAGTGCCCCTACGGTCCCTCGCCCGCCGCCCAGCAGGCTGCACGCGACAGCATTGCCGGCAGTGGCCGCTACCGGTTCGCCTTGGCTGGACAGGTTCGCGATGCCTTCGTCGCCCACGCCGGCATCCCGGCCGACCATGTGCACCTGTACCCCGGCTCCAGCGAGCCCCTGAACCGTGCGGCCACGTTGTGGACCGGCCCACAGGCGGCACTCGTGGTGGCCGACCCGACCTTCGAAACCCTCGGTGACATGGCTGCTGCGCGCGGCGCCCAGGTGCAGAAAGTGCCGCTGCGCCATGACGGTGCGCACGATCTTCGCGCGATGGCGGCAGCCGCGCATTCGCAACCAACCGGGCTGATCTACGTCTGCAATCCCAACAACCCGACCGGCTCGATCAGCCCGCCGGCCGAGCTGGCGTGGCTGCTGGCCAACAAGCCGTCCGCCACCCGCGTGCTGGTGGACGAGGCCTATCTGCAGTACAGCGATCAGCCCAGCCTGATCGCACAGGTTGCCCCGCGCGATGACCTGATCGTGCTGCGGACGTTCTCCAAGCTGTACGGCATGGCTGGCCTGCGGCTGGGCGTGGCGGCAGCCCACCCCGACCGCCTGCGCGAACTGGCCAGCCTGGGCGAGAACCCGCTGCCGGTGCCGGCGCTGGCCGCCGCACTGGCCAGCCTGCAGGACCCGCAGCTGATCGCGCAGCGCCGGCTGCAGAATGCCAAGGTGCGCCAGGCCACCATCGCCTGGCTGGGCAAGCGCGGCTTCAGCTGCGCACCTTCGGAGGCGAACTGCTTCGTGGTGGATGTGCAGCGCGATGGCAACGCTTTCGCCAAAGCGATGGCCGACAACGGCGTGGTGATCGGCCGCAGCTGGCCGATCTGGCCGCAGCGCGTGCGGGTGACCGTCGGTACCGAAGAAGAAATGGCGGCGTTCCGCCAGGCGTTCGCGAAGGTCGCCGGCGTACCGGCGTAAGCCCATCCGGGTGGGTGCCGACCGTTGGTCGGCACACCGGAAAAACGCTTTTACCAGCGCGGGGTCTTGGTCAGCGGCGGCGCTTGGTGCTGGCGGTCGTACGCACGCAGCTCATCGCGGATGTGCGCGATGCGCTGGCGGCCCAGCGCGTTGCGACTGTCATCCAGCACCACGCCATCAAGCAGCTCGGCCATGCGCTGCACGGTCGGCAGCATCTTTTCCCAGGCATCGAGCGCGGTCAGCGGCGCCGGCAGGGTCAGGAAGAAGGCGATGGCCGGGGTTTCCATGGCGCGGATGTTGGCCATGTCGAAGCTGCCCGGCTTCATGATGCTGGCCATCGAGAAGATCGGGCCGCGCTCCGGATGGCCTTCCACCAGGCGGTGGAACACGTTCATGTGGCCGAACACCAGGCCGGTCTTCTCGGCCGCCACCACGATGTCCTCGCCACGCAGCTGCTCACCGGCACGGGCGGCCACGAACAACGACACGATCTTGTCGAAGTCCTGCGTCGCGCGCTTGCCCAGATCGCTGCTGCCCGGATCGGTATCTGCCAGGCCGAGTTCGGCCTGCTGGCCTTCGTCGCCCAGGCCCGGCTCGCCGCGGCCCTCGGCCAGGGCCACGCCGTCTTCGCCCAGCACCGGCTCGCGACGCTCGCCGCTGGCCGGTTCGGCGCTTTCCACGCGGCGCCCCTGCGGCTTCTTCTTCGGGCGGCCAAACAGGAAGATCGCAGCCACCAGCAGCAGGCCGGCGGCCAGGATGCCGATGCGCAACAGTGCCGTGTCGGTCATTCAGTAGGTTCTCCGGCAAATCCATTCAGGTAGTAAGAATCGCATGTCACGCAGCGCCAGCCAATCGCGCTGCTTCTTCAAGATCCACGCTGACCAGGCGGCTGACGCCGGGCTCGCGCATGGTGACGCCCGAGAGCTGGTGGGCCGCCTCCATCGTAGCCTTGTTGTGGCTGACGAACAGGAACTGCACCTTCTCGCTCATCTCCTTGACCATGTTGGCCAGACGGCCGACATTGGCTTCATCCAGCGGTGCGTCCACCTCGTCCAGCAGGCAGAACGGCGCAGGGTTGAGCTGGAAGATGGCGAACACCAGCGCCACCGCGGTCATCGCCTTTTCGCCACCGGACAACAGCGAGATACTGGAAACGCGCTTCCCCGGGGGCCGGGCCATGATAGTCACGCCGGTGTCGAGCAGGTCTTCACCCGTCAGTTCCAGATAGGCATGGCCGCCACCGAACAGGCGCGGGTACAGCGCCTGCACGCCGGCATTGACGCGGTCGAACGTGTCCTTGAAGCGGCCGCGGGTCTCGCGGTCGATCTTGCGGATCGCGTCTTCGAGGGTTTCCAGCGCGGTGGTCAGGTCGGTGTGCTGCGCATCCAGATAGTCCGAACGCTGCGAGGCCTCGCCGTACTCGTGGATGGCCGCCAGGTTGACCGGCTCCAGCCGGCGCATGCGCCCGTCGATCTGGTGCACGGCCTGTTCCCAGTCGCCCAGGCGCGCATCATCGGGCAGCGCGTTGAGCACGTCCTGCAGCACGAAACCAGCCTTTTCCACCGCGCCCTGCAGGGTCTCGGCGCTGAGCACCAAGGCCTGCTGGTCGAGCTTGCGCTGGGAAATACGCTCGCGCTGGGCAAGCGCCTGTTCGTCGCGCTGGTGGCGGGTCTGTTCGTAGTTGCGCAGCTCGGCGTCGATGCCATCAAGCAGCGTGCGCGCTTCGGTCAGCACGCGGTCGGCGCGCACGCGCTCTTCCAATGCGTTCTGGTGCTCGGCCTGCAGCGACTCGACCGGCGAATCGCCCTCGTCCAGCTGCGAATGCAGCTCGCCCAGGCGCGAGTCCAGCTGGCTGCGCTGGGTGCTCATGCGCTCCAGCGCCTGGCTCAGCGATGCCACCTGGGCGCGCTGCGATTCCAGTGTCAGGGCCAATGCGTGCGAACGCTCGCGCGCCGCGCGTGCCGCTTCACGGGCCAGATCTCGCGCCTCGGTCAACTGGCGGCGCTCGCCTTCCAGTCCCTGCCGCGTCGACTCCAGGTCGCCCATGCTGCTGACCGCGTTCTCCAGCCGCGAGCGCGCCTCACGCGCCTGTTCGCGGTTGACGTCCAGGGTTTCCAGCAACTGCGACAGCTCGCCTTCGATGCGATCGATACGCGTGCGCGCCGCCTCCACCTTGCCCTGCTGTCCCTGCAGCTGGCCTGCCAGCTCGGACACCGCGCGGTGGGCCTGGTACAGCGAGCGCTGCGCGTCTTCGCGCTGCTGCTCCGCCGCCAGCAGCTGCTCACGGAAACCGGCCAGCTGTTCTTCCAGCGCGGCCTCGCGGTCCTGCAGCTGTTCGATCTGCTCGCGCAGTTCGTTGATCTCGCGCTCGCGCAGCAGTGCGCCCTGCTGGGCGGCACCGGAGCGCGACACGCGCAGCCAGCCCTGGCCCAGGCGCTCACCGCCCTGGGTGATGATCGAATCACCGTCGGGCAGGCTGCCCTGCAGCGTCTTCGCTTCGGCCAGGTCGCCGGCACCGTGCAGGTGCGCCAGCAGGCGGCGGATCGCCACCGGACCGCGCACACGTGCGGCCAGCGAGGTCGGCGCCACGTTCAGTTCAGCGGCATCGTCGGCCACCAGCGCGATGCGGCCATCGCCCAGCTCGCCCAATGCATCGACCAGACCTGCCGGATCATCCACCAGCACGCCTTCGATCAACTGACCGAGCGCGCTTTCCACCGCATTTTCCCAGCCCGCGTCGACGTCCAGGCGTTCGCCCACGCGTGCCGCCGAATCCAGGCCATGGGCTTTCAGCCACGCCACGGCAGCGCCCTGTTCCTGGCCGAGTGCGGCCTGCTGGAGGGTTTCCAGCGATGCCAGTCGGCCGCGCAGGCCATTGACCTGCTTGCGCAGCTCGGCCAGCTCGTTCTGACCCGAGCGCTGCTGCTCCTGCACGGCGGTCACGCCCTGCTTGCGGCGCTCGACGTCGTCGCCGAGTTCGTCCAGCGCGGCCTTCTGCGTTTCGTGCTGCAGGAACAGTTGTTCGAAAGCCTCCTCCAGCGCATCCACGTCGAGCCCGGCGCGCTCGGCGGCCAGCGCTTCGCGACGACGGTCGGCATCGAGGATCTGCTTGTCCAGGTAGTCCACGCGGGTGCGCTCGACATCGCCGGCGCGCGAGGCTTCCGAGCTCTGCGAGGTGTGCTGTTCCCAGCGCTGCTGCCAGCTGGCCAGCCGATCTTCGGCCTCGCGCAGGCTTTCCTGCTTGATCTCGTTTTCTTCCTGCAGCGCTTCCAGCTGCGGGGTGGCATCGTCAACGGCTTCGCGCAACACCCTCAGCTTGGCTTCGTCGCCGCTGATATGCTGGCCGAGCTCGGACAGTGCCTGCCGCGTCTCGTCGCGCGCCTTGTGCAGGCGCTGCGACAGTTCACGCTGGTGCTGGATCTGCTGCTCCACCCGGGCCAGCGTGCTGCCCACCTGGTAGACGGCAGCCTGCGCGGTATTGAGCGCGTCAGCGGCCTCTTCGCGGCGCACGCGCGAGGTCTCGATGCGCGCCTCGGCGTCACGCTGGTCGGCGATCAGCTGCTGAAGCTTGGTTTCTTCCTGCGACAGGCCTTCGCGCAGCTTGGACAGGCGCCCGTCGAGGCCACGGAACTCCAAAGCCTTCCACTCGGCATCCTTGACCCGGCGCTCTTCCTGCAGCGCCTGGTACTGCTCGGCCTGCTTCGCCTGACGCTTGAGGTGCTCAAGCTGCTTGCTGATCTCGTCGCGCAGGTCGCCCAGCCGGTCGAGGTTCTCGCGGGTGTGGCGGATGCGGGTTTCGGTTTCCTTGCGGCGCTCCTTGTACTTGGAGATGCCGGCGGCCTCTTCCAGGTACACGCGCAGGTCTTCCGGGCGCGCCTCGATGATCTGGCTGATCATGCCCTGCTCGATGATCGAGTAGCTGCGCGGACCCAGGCCGGTGCCCAGGAACAGATCGGTGATATCGCGGCGGCGACACTTGGTTCCGTTGAGATAATAGTTGCTGCTGCCGTCGCGGCTGACGGTACGCTTGACCGAAATTTCGTTGAACGAGGCGTACTCGCCGGAAATCGTGTGGTCCGAATTATCGAAGATCAGCTCGACGGTGGCCTGCGAAACCGGCTTGCGGGCGTTGGAGCCGGAGAAGATCACGTCGGTCAGCGAATCACCGCGCAGGCGGCTGGCCGAGCTTTCGCCCATGACCCAGCGCACGGCGTCGATGATGTTCGACTTGCCGCAGCCATTGGGCCCCACCACGCCGGTCATGTTGGTCGGCAGGTGCAGGGTGGTCGGATCGACGAACGACTTGAAGCCGGACAGCTTGATCGTGGAAAGACGCATAGAGGTTCCGGACTGGGGCCGGCGAGCGGCCTGCTTACCCTCCAAGTCATTGATCCTGCTGGGATCGCTGGCCGTGGAACGGGCGTGACGCCCTGAGTATACCGATGTGGGCCGGTTCTACGAGGCATGTTCTACGGGGGCGTGGAACATTCCCCGGGCCCGGCCGTGCGCACAGGGGCCCGCAAAAACAAAACGGGCACCCTTGCGGGCGCCCGTTCTGGTGACACCAGGCCTTTCGGCTTGGGATCAGGCCTTTTCGGCTTCAACCACAACCTTGACAGTGGTTTCGACGTCGGCGTGCAGGTGCACCAGGACGTCGTACTCACCAATGTTGCGGAAGGCGCCTTCGCCCAGGATGACTTCGCTCTTGTTCAGCTCGAAGCCGGCAGCGGTGAAGGCATCAGCGATTTCGCGGGCGCCGACCGAGCCGTACAGCTTGCCTTCGGTCGAAGCGTTGGCGGCGATGGTCACGCTCGCGCCTTCCAGCTTGGCCTTGCGGGCGTCAGCGTCGGCGTGGATGGCCTGGGCCTTGGCTTCGTATTCGGCGCGCTTGGCTTCGAACTCGGCCTTGTTGCTCTCGGTGGCCGGAACGGCCTTGCCCTGCGGCACGAGGAAGTTACGGCCATAGCCCGGCTTCACGTCGACCAGGTCGCCCAGGTTGCCGAGGTTGGTGACTTTCTGCAGAAGGATCAGCTGCATGGTATTGCTCCAGATAAGTTATTCGTTAGCGAGGCGATGCCCCGCAACAAAGGCTGTCCGAATAGCTGGCACAGCGGGGGCGGCACCGGGCCGCCCCGCCGGGCATCAGACGTCGTGGTTGTCGGTGTACGGGATCAGGGCCAGGAAGCGAGCGCGCTTGACGGCGGTCGCCAGCTGACGCTGGTACTTCGACTTGGTACCGGTGACGCGGCTCGGCACGATCTTGCCGTTCTCGGTCAGGTACTGGCGCAGGGTGTTGAGATCCTTGTAATCGATCTCCTTGACACCTTCAGCGGTGAACTTGCAGAACTTGCGGCGACGGAAGAACTTGGACATGTCAGTGCTCCTTAGGCGGCCGAAGCGGCGTCGTCGCCGGCATCGTTGTCAGCGGCGGGGGTGGTTTCGCCTTCTTCGTCATCACGACGACGACGCTCACCACGCTCGGGCTTGTCACCCTTCTCGTCCTTGCTCTTCATGATCAGCGACTGCTCGGTGTCAGCCTCGTCACGCTTGATGACCAGGTTGCGCAGCACGGCGTCGTTGAAGCGGAAGCTTTCGGTCAGTTCGTTCAGAACGGCCTGGTCGGCTTCGATGTTCAGCAGCACGTAATGCGCCTTCACCAGGTTCTGGATCGGGTACGCCAGCTGGCGGCGGCCCCAGTCTTCCAGACGGTGGATGGTGCCGTTGCCGTTCTCGACCAGCGACTTGTAGCGCTCGATCATGGCCGGGACCTGCTCGCTCTGGTCCGGGTGGACCATGAACACGATTTCGTAATGACGACTCATGTTTTTTTCTACCTTTCGGATGTGGCCTTGCGGCCGGACAGCCCCCCGCCGTGGATACCGCGGTGGGGCAAGGGTTCCCGCCAGGAAGGCAGGAAGCCGCGCATTATGGCGCAGATGGGGGTGCCGGGCAACCGGGGCGGCGAAACTGAACCGGTAGCGCCGGGCCATGCCCGGCGGACGCGTGGACCAGACTCAGGCCTTGTCGGCGTCTGTGGTGAAGCTCTCGCCGCAGCCGCACTCGGCGGTGGCGTTCGGGTTGCTGAACGTGAAGGTCTCGCTCAGGCCGTGCTTGCCGAAGTCGATGACGGTGCCGTCAACCAGGGCCAGGCTCTTGGCGTCGACGTAGATCTTCACGCCCTCCTGGTCGAACACGGTGTCACCCTCGCGCTCCTCACGGGCCAGGTCGGTCACGTGGCCCCAGCCGGAGCAGCCGGTCTTGGTCACGCCGAAGCGCAGGCCCAGGGCGCCGGGGGTCTGCGCAACAAAGCGCTGCACGCGCTCGAAGGCGATGGGGGTCAGGCTGACGGCCATGAGGCTCACTCCAGGGGTACGGGGACATTATAAGGAGCCAGGGTCGCGAAAAATGCCTCGCAAGCAGAACGCTGCAACCGGTAAACTCCCGTGTTCACAGATCGAGTCGATCAGCAGAGGATTCAAGTCATGACGGTGGTCAGCGTTGAACATGCGCTTGCCGGGAAGATCCCGGAAGGTGGCGAAGTCACGGTACGCGGATGGGTGCGCACGGTGCGCGGTTCAGCGAATCTGGCCTTCGTCAATGTGAGCGACGGTTCCTGCTTCGCGCCGATCCAGGTCGTGGCCAACGACACCCTGGCCAATTTCGACGAGATCAAGCGCCTGACCAGCGGCTGCTCGGTCATCGCCACCGGCACCCTGGTGAAGTCGCAGGGCAAGGGCCAGTCGTTCGAGATCCAGGCCAGCGCGCTGGAAGTGGTCGGCTGGGTCGAAGACCCGCTCACCTACCCGATCCAGCCCAAGCCGATGTCGCCGGAGTTCCTGCGTGAAGTGGCGCACCTGCGCCCGCGCACCAACCTGTTCGGCGCGGTCACCCGCATCCGCAACTGCCTGGCCCAGGCCGTGCACCGTTTCTTCCACGAGAACGGCTTCAACTGGATCAGCACCCCGATCATCACCACCTCCGATGCCGAAGGCGCCGGCCAGATGTTCCGCGTGTCCACCCTGGACATGGTGAACCTGCCGCGCGACGAGAAGGGCGCGATCGATTTCAGCCGCGACTTCTTCGGGAAGGAAACCTTCCTGACCGTGTCCGGCCAGCTGAACGTCGAGGCCTACTGCCTGGCGCTGAGCAAGGTCTACACCTTCGGCCCGACCTTCCGCGCCGAGAACAGCCACACCACCCGCCACCTGGCGGAGTTCTGGATGATCGAGCCGGAAATCGCCTTCGCCGACCTGGCCGAAGACGCGCGTCTGGCCGAAGAGTTCCTGAAGTACCTGTTCCGTGCCGTGCTGAACGAGCGCGGTGACGACCTGGCCTTCATCGCCGAGCGCGTGGACAAGAACGCGGTCACCAAGCTGGAAGACTTCATCAACGCACCGTTCGAGCGCATCGACTACACCGATGCGGTCAGCCTGCTGCAGAAGTCGGGCAGGAAGTTCGACTTCCCGGTCGAATGGGGCCTGGACCTGCAGACCGAGCACGAGCGCTGGCTGACCGAGGAACACGTCGGTCGCCCGGTGGTGGTCACCAACTACCCCGAGCACATCAAGGCCTTCTACATGCGCCTGAACGACGACGGCAGGACCGTCGCCGCGATGGACGTGCTGGCCCCGGGCATCGGCGAGATCATCGGCGGCAGCCAGCGCGAAGAGCGGCTGGACGTGCTGGACGCGCGCATGGCCCAGTTCGGCCTGGATCGCGAACACTACAGCTGGTACCGCGATTTCCGCCGCTACGGTTCGGTGCCGCACGCCGGCTTCGGCCTGGGCTTCGAGCGCCTGGTGGTCTACGTCTGCGGCCTGTCCAACATCCGCGATGCGATCCCCTACCCGCGTGCCCCGGGCAGCGCGGACTTCTAAGCTCATCCCTACGACCACGGAGGTACTGCTTCCATGACCCTGTTCTTCGCCCTCTGTTTCGTCGGCGTCGCAGTGGCCGGGTTCAGTGCCTTCGTGATCTTCTGGCCATTGACCCTGGTGCACGTGCGCGACCGCCATCCGGCGCTCGCCGCGCGCTTCGGCACTGGCGCCTTCCTCAAGCCCGATGCCCTGGCCTGGCTGCTGCGTCGCGATTACCGCCAGCAGCCGGACCGTTCGCTGTCCGGGCTGGCGACGCCGGCCTGGGTATCGCTGCTGACCCTGCTGGCCGGACTGGGCATGGCCGCCCTGCTCTGGCTGGTCTCGCTCTGGTAACGCACACATGAACGACAACAACGACGCACGTGACAGCTGGTGGCTGGCCAGCCTCGGCAACACCCTGATCTGGGCCCGCCTGCGCGTGCGTCCGGCCGGCACCGCCGAAGTGCTCGACAGCGACGGCAACACGCTGAGCTATGACAGCGAAGACACCGCCCGTTCGCAGCTGTTCGACGCCGAGTTCGTCGAGTACGACGGCCTGGACGAGGAAGATGCGCTGGTGCGTGGCTTCAGCCTGCACGAAGTGCAGCCGCCGCAGGCCGGCAGCGATGAAGGCCTGCGCGGGCGCATGATCCAGTCGCTGGGCGCGCGCGGCTGAAGCGCAAACCATGTTCACCCCGCGCGACTTCGCCGAGACCGACCTGCTGTGGCTCGATCGCCTGCTGGCGCGTGATCCGTTCGTCACCGTGCTGACCACCGCCGCCGACGGACTGCCCGAACTGACCCGGATGCCGGTGCTGTACCGGCGCGACGGAAACCAGGTGGAACTGCGCGGCCACTGGGCCCGCGCCAACCCGCAGTCGCGCCACGACGGCGCGGCCAAGGTGCTGGTCGACGGCCCGCACGGCTATGTGTCGGCCAGCTGGTACCCGGACAAGGAAGCCGCCTCGCGCGTGCCGACCTGGAACTACGCCGCCGCCGAACTGCGCGGCCAGCTGCAGCGCTTCGACGACACCGACGAACTGGCCCAGCTGGTCTCCGACATCGGCGACCGCTTCGAAGCCAGCGTCGGCCAGGACTGGCAGTTCGAGCCGCAGCGTGACGACCACCGTCGCCAGCTGCGCGGCATCATCGGCTTCCGCTTCCAGGTCGAACAGGTGCAGCTGAAACTGAAACTGAGCCAGAACCACCCCGAGGCCAACCAGCAGGCGGTGATCGCCGAACTGGAAAAGCTCGACACCCCGCATTTCACCGAGCTGGCGCAGTGGATGCGCTGGCATCGCGCGCAGACCGCCGCCAGCGACTGAGCGCATTGTTTCCCGCGACGGCGCGGCCGGATGGCCACGCTCCTCGCCCACCCGACGCCAGGGACCCGACCATGAAAGACATCCACAAGCTGCTGCAGAACAACCGCGACTGGGCCGACCGCATCGAAAAGGAAGACCCTGAGTTCTTCCACCAGCTGGCCAAGCAGCAGCATCCGGAATACCTGTGGATCGGCTGCTCCGATTCGCGCGTGCCGGCCAACCAGATCATCGGCATGGCGCCGGGCGAAGTGTTCGTGCACCGCAACGTGGCAAACGTCGTGGCCCACACCGACCTGAACTGCCTGAGCGTGGTGCAGTACGCGGTGGACCAGCTGAAGGTGAAGCACATCCTGATCGTCGGCCACTACGGCTGCGGCGGCGTGCACGCCTGCCTGCACAACACCCGCGTCGGCCTGGCCGACAACTGGCTGCGCCACGTGGGCGATGTAATGCAGAAGCACACCGCGATCATCGATGCCATCGAGACCGACGAGCTCAAGCACGCACGCCTGTGCGAACTGAACGTGATCGAGCAGGTCGCCAACCTGTGCCGCTCGACCATCGTGCAGGACGCTTGGGCCCGCGGCCAGAAACTGATGGTGCATGGCTGGGTGTACAGCCTGAAGGATGGCCGCGTGCGCGAGATGGGCATCGACGTGGGTTCGCAGGAAGACCTGCAGCCGGCCTACGAAAAGGCCCTGTCCTACGTGCCGCGCCAGGGCAAGCGCGACTGACTTCCCAGGGAAACCGACCATGCTCGCCTCGCCGATCAACCTGCACGCCTGGATCGAAGAACACCGCCACCTGCTGAAGCCGCCGGTGGGCAACAAGATGATCGACAACGGCGACTTCATCGTGATGGTGGTGGGCGGGCCGAACTCGCGCACCGACTACCACTACGACGAAGGCCCGGAGTGGTTCTACCAGCTTGAAGGCGAGATGGTGCTGAAGGTGCAGGAAGACGGCGCGGTGCGTGACATCCCGATCCGCGCCGGCGAGATCTTCCTGCTGCCGGGCAAGGTGCCGCATTCGCCGCGGCGCCCGCCCGGCGGCATCGGCCTGGTGGTCGAGCGCAAGCGCCTGCCGCACGAGAAGGACGGCGTGATCTGGCATTGCGAGCGCTGCAACCACAAGCTGCACGAAGAGTATTTCCCGCTGCAGAACATCGAGACCGACCTGCCCAAGGTGTTCGCGCGTTACCAGGCCAGCCTGGAACTGCGCACCTGCAGTGAGTGCGGGCACGTGGACCCGTTGCCGGTGCCTGCGGCGGACTGAACCGTCGCCGGGCGTGGCCCGGCGCTACCGGTACGCGTGATTCCCAGGTAGCGCCGGACCATGCCCGGCGAGCGCGCCGCGCGGCATCACGCGGGCCCCAGGCGCTACACTGGCATCCCCGTTGCAGCCTGTTGCCCGACCATGTCCGACCTGCTCAGCCGCACCCACGCCATCGCCCTGGACGCCGCCGATCCGCTGCGCCCGCTGCGTAACGAATTCCTGGTTCCGCGCCATGGCGGCGGTGAACAGACCTACTTCGTCGGCAACTCGCTGGGCCTGCAGCCGCGTGGCGCGCAGGCCGCCGTGCAGGAAGTGATGAAGCAGTGGGGCGAGCTGGCCGTGGAAGGCCACTTCACCGGCCCCACCCAGTGGCTGTCCTACCACCGCCTGGTCAGCGCACAGCTGGCCCGCGTGGTCGGCGCGCTGCCCAGCGAAGTGGTGGCGATGAACACGCTGAGCGTGAACCTGCACCTGATGATGGTCAGCTTCTACCGCCCCAGCGCCGAGCGCCCGGTCATCCTGATGGAAGCCGGCGCGTTCCCGACCGACCGCCATGCGGTCGAAGCGCAGATCCGCTTCCACGGTTTCGACCCGGCGGACTGCCTGGTGGAAGTGCAGCCGGACGAAGCCAACGGCACGATCTCGATGGCCGCCATCGAGCGTGCCATCGGCGAGCACGGCGCGCGCCTGGCGCTGGTGCTCTGGCCGGGCGTGCAGTACCGCACCGGCCAGGCCTTCGACCTCGATGCGATCACCCGCCTCGCGCGCCTGCACGGCGCCCGCATCGGTTTCGACCTGGCCCACTCGGTCGGCAACCTGCCGCTGCACCTGCACGATGTCGCGCCGGATTTCGCGGTGTGGTGCCACTACAAGTACCTCAACAGTGGCCCGGGCGCCGTGGCCGGTGCCTTCGTGCACGAACGTCACCACCGCGACACCACCCTGCCGCGTTTTGCCGGCTGGTGGGGCCACGATGAAGCGACGCGCTTCCAGATGGCGCCGCAGTTTAACCCGGCCATCGGTGCCGAAGGCTGGCAGCTGAGCAACCCGCCGATCCTTGGCCTGGCCCCGTTGCGCGCATCGCTGGACCTGTTCGAGCGTGCCGGCATGGAAGCGCTGCGCCGCAAGTCGCTGGCCCTGACCGGTCTGCTCGATGCACTGGTGCGCGCGCGCCTGCCGCAGGTGCTGGACATCGTCACCCCGTCCGAACCGGAACGTCGCGGCTGCCAGCTCTCCTTGCGCGTGCTCGCCGGCCGCGAACGTGGCCGTGCCCTGTTCGAACACCTGCGCGCCATCGGCGTGCTCGGTGACTGGCGCGAACCGGACGTGATCCGCATCTCGCCCACCCCGCTCTACAACCGCTACCTGGACGTGCACCATTTCGTCGAGGAAGTGGAAGCCTGGGCCGGCCTCTAAGCCGCCCCCTCCCCTGCTTCTGGACAGTCCGTTGATCGCACACGCATCCCGCTCCTTGAGCATCATCGGTGCCGGCCTGGCCGGCTCCCTGCTGGCCATCCTGCTGTCACGGCAGGGTTGGCGCATCACCCTGTACGAGCGCCGCGGCGATCCGCGCGTGGCCGACTACGAAAGCGGCCGCTCCATCAATCTGGCGCTGGCCGAACGCGGCCGCAACGCGCTGCGCCAGGCCGGCGTGGAAGGCGAGGTGATGGCCCGCGCGGTGATGATGCGCGGACGCATGGTGCATCCGCGCGAGGGCGAACCGCAGCTCCAGCGCTACGGGCGCGACGACAGCGAAGTGATCTGGTCGATCCACCGCAGCGACCTGAATACCACGCTGCTGGAACTGGCCGAGCAGGCCGGCGCCACCGTGCACTTCCACCGCCGCCTGCACACCGTCGATTTCGATGCCGGCTACGCCCGCTTCATCGATGACCGCGACGACAGCCCGCACGACATCCATTTCGACACGTTGATCGGCGCCGACGGCGCCGGTTCGGCGCTGCGCGGTGCAATGAACCGGCGTGCGCCACTGGGGGAGGACATCGCCTTCCTCGATCATTCCTACAAGGAACTGGAAATCCCGCCAGCGGCCGACGGCAGCTTCCGCATCGAGCGCAATGCGCTGCACATCTGGCCGCGCGGCCACTACATGTGCATCGCCCTGCCCAACCACGAAGGCACTTTCACCGTCACCTTGTTCCTGCCGAACAAGGGCGACCCCAGCTTTGCCACGGTCAACACTGGTGCGCAGGCCGAGGCACTGTTCGCCCGCGAGTTTGCCGATACGCTGCCGCTGATCCCGAACCTGCGCGCGGACTGGGAACAGCATCCGCCCGGCCTGCTCGGCACGCTCACCCTGGATCGCTGGCACCAGGCCGGCCGCGCCGTGCTGATCGGCGATGCCGCGCACGCGATGGTGCCCTTCCACGGCCAGGGCATGAACTGCGCCTTCGAGGACTGCGTGGCACTGGCCCGCCACCTGCAGGAGGCCGACGACCTGGAAGGCGCCTTCGCTGCCTTCGAGGCCGAGCGCAAGCCGAACGCGCGCGCGATCCAGCAGATGGCGCTGGAGAACTACCTGGAAATGCGCGATCGCGTGGCCGACCCCGCCTTCCTGCTGCAGCGCGAGCTGGAACAGGAGCTGCAGCGGCGCTGGCCGACGCGCTTCGTGCCGCACTACACCATGGTCACCTTCCTGCACACGCCGTATGCCGAAGCGCTGCGCCGCACGGAGATCCAGCGCGACCTGCTGGTGGCGGCCACGGCCGGCCATGATTCACTGGACAACATCGACTGGGCCACGCTGGGAGCGCAGATCCACGCGCAGCTACCGGTCCTGGAGGGCGCACACTGATGGCCGACAGCTTCCTGTTCTACGATCTCGAAACCTTCGGCCAGGACCCGCGCCGCACCCGCATCGCCCAGTTCGCGACGATGCGCACCGATGCCGATCTCAACGTGATCGACACGCCGGTCAGCTTCTTCGTGCGCCCGGCCGATGATCTGGTGCCTTCGCCGATGGCGACCCTGGTGACCGGCATCACCCCGCAGCAGGCCATGGCCGAAGGCATCAGCGAAGCCGAAGCCTTCGACCGCATCAACGAACAGCTGTCGCGCCCCGGCACCTGCGCGCTGGGCTACAACACCCTGCGCTTCGACGACGAGTTCATCCGCTACGGGCTGTTCCGCAACTTCCACGATCCCTACGAGCGCGAGTGGCGCAACGGCAACTCGCGCTGGGACCTGCTGGACATGCTGCGGATGATGCGCGCCTTGCGCCCCGAAGGCATCCAATGGCCGCTGCGCGAGGATGGCGCCACCTCGTTCAAACTGGAACACCTGGCCGAAGCCAACGGCGTACGCGAAGGCGATGCCCACGAAGCGCTGTCGGACGTGCGCGCCACCATCGGCATGGCGCGGCTGTTCAAGCAGTCGCAGCCGCGGTTGTGGGAGTACGCGCTGAAGCTGCGCGACAAGCGCTTCGTCGGCAGCCTGCTGGACGTGGCGGCGATGAAGCCGGTGCTGCACATTTCCATGCGCTACCCGGCCAGCCGCCTGTGCGCGGCGCCGGTGCTGCCGCTGGCCATGCACCCGACCATCAACAATCGGGTGATCGTGTTCGACCTGGAAGGCGAAATCGACGACCTGCTGGAGCTGCCGGCCGAGGTGATCGCGCAGCGCCTGTACATGCGCGCCAGCGAACTGCCCGAGGGTGTGGCACGCGTGCCGCTGAAGGAAGTGCATCTGAACAAGGTGCCGGCACTGGTGGCCTGGAATCACCTGCGCGCCGACGACCACGCCCGCCTGGGCCTGGACGTGGCGGCGATCGAGGCCAAGGCCGAGCGCCTGCGCGAGGTTGCCGCGCAGCTGGCCGAGAAGGCCCGGCAGGTGTTCAACCAGCCGCGGCCGGCCACCGTTTCCGACGTAGATGCATCGCTGTATGACGGTTTCCTCGGTGCCGGCGACAAGCCGTTGCTGGCCCTGGCCCGCACCAGTGCGCCGCAGCAGCTGGCCGCGCTGGAAGGCCGCTTCCGCGACCCCCGCCTGCCCGAGCTGCTGTTCCGCTACCGCGCACGCAACCACCCCGACAGCCTCGCACCGGCTGAACGCGAGCGCTGGCAGGATTACCGCCGCCAGCGCCTGCTCGGCGAGAGCGGCCTGGGCGAACTGAACCTGCCCCAGTACGAGCAGCAGATCGAGGCGCTGGCCGCCGAAGCGCCCGATGACGCGCGCCGGACCGGCCTGCTGCAGTCACTGCGCGACTGGGGCCACCATCTGCAGGAGACGCTGTGAGCACGTATTTCTCCGACGCCAGTTTCAAGTTCCTGCGCAGCCTGGCGCGGCATAACAACAAGACCTGGTTCAACGACCATCGCCAGCAGTACGAAGACCATGTGCGGCAGCCGTTCCTGCGCCTGCTGGGTGACCTGCAGCCGGCGCTGACCGAAGTCAGCGACCATTTCCGTTCGGACACGCGCAGCGTCGGCGGCTCGCTGTTCCGCATCCACCGCGACGCACGCTTTTCCCACGACAAGTCGCCGTACAAGACCTGGCAGGGTGCGCGCCTGTTCCATGAGCGCCGCCGCGAAGTGGCTGCGCCCTCGTTCTACATCCACCTGCAGCCGGGCGAGAGTTTCGTCGGCGCCGGCCTGTGGCACCCCGAGCCGGACACGCAGCGGCGCATCCGCCACTTCATCCTCGACAACCCGGGCAGCTGGAAGGCGGCCGCGCACGCGCCCGCCCTGCGCAAGCGCTTCGATTTCGAGCAGAACGAGAAGCTGGTGCGAGCACCGCGTGGCTTCCCCGCCGACTTCGAGTTCATCGACGACCTCAAGCACCGCAACTGGGTGATGTGGCGCACGCTGGACGACGACACCATGACCGGCCCGCGCCTGCTCTCCACCCTGGGCAAGGACCTGGCCGCGCTGGGCCCGTTCGTCGATTACCTCTGCGCTGCGCTGGACCTGGAATTCTGATGCCGCTGGAACTGCCCCTGGCCCGGCAGCGGCGCCTGCTGGGCCGCACCGGCCTGCAGGTGTCGCCGATCGGCCTGGGCTGTTCCGGCTTCTGGGGCCACCGCCGCTTCGCCGAAAGCGACGCCGCCGCCGTGGTCGAACACGCGCTGGCGCAGGGCGTGAACCTGCTCGACACCGGCCACAACTATTCGGGCTTCCATGCCGAACCGCGCCTGGGCCGCATCCTGCGCCCGCTGCTGGCGCGCGTGCCGCGTGAGTCGCTGGTGGTGTCCAGCAAGGGCGGCACGCTGACCGGCCAGGCCGGCATCAGCGGCGCCGAACAGCGCGATTTCTCCGCCGCGGCGATCACCGCCAGCTGCGAGGCCTCGCTGCGCAACCTCGGCCTGGAGTATCTGGACATCTACCAGCTGCACGGCGCCAGCGAGCACGACATCAACGATGAGCTGCTGGCCGCGCTGCAGCGCCTGCGCGAACGCGGGCTGGTCCGCCATACCGGCATCAATACCCATTCGGCCAGCACGCTGCGCTGGATGATCGAGCACCCCGAGGCCTTCGACGTGGTGCTGCTGGACTACAACGCCCTGCAGCAGGACCGCGAGCCTCTGATCGACCAGCTGCACGCGGCGGGCATCGGCGTGCTGGCCGGGACCGTGCTCGCACAGGGCCACCTGCTGCCCGCCCGTCCGCGCCTGCCACGGCTGGCCGACGCCTGGTACCTCGCGCGCACGTGGCTGAAGCCGAGCAGCCGCGCCCTGATGCACAGCGCCCGCGCGATGCGCCGCGCGGTGGCCTCGGTACACAGCCAGCACCCGGCCCAGACCGCCTTTGCCTACGTGCTGCAGCACCCCGGCGTGGCCAGCGGCATCCTTGGCACCACCCGCGTTTCCAGCCTGGACCAGGTGCTGCGGACCCACGTGCAGGCGCTGCAGGGCGCCGAGCGGCAGCGGCTGGTGGCGGTCTTCGGCGATGGCAGCGGCTCGCCCAGTCACTGACGCTTAACCCGCGGCGCCCGCAGTTGCGGCAGTCTGGGGGCCATGAAGAAGCTCATCGGCATCCTGGTTGCCCTCGTCCTGGCCGTCGTCGCCTGGTGGTTCAGCGGTCCGTACCTGGCCGTGCATGGCCTGTCCAGGGCGATTGAACAGCGCGATACCGCGCGCCTGGAGCGCTACGTGGACTTCCCGCGCGTACGCAGCAGCCTGCGCGCCCAGCTCAACGACTATCTGGTGCGGCAGGCCGGGCCGGACGTGGCGTCCAGCCCGTTTGGCGCGCTGCTGTACGGGCTGGGTGACCAGCTGGGTGGCGCGGCGGTGGACACCATGGTCTCGCCGACCGGCATCGGCGCGATGCTGCAGGGCCATGTGCTGTGGAAGCGTGGCCGCAACGAACTGCAGGGCGGCGATACGTTCGGCGCGACCGAACCGGCGCGGCCGTTGAAAAACGCCGAACATCATTTTGAAGCGCTGGACCGTTTCGTGGTGGACGTCCAGCGCGGCCCCGGCGAGCCGCCGATGAGAGTGGTGCTTGAACCGCAGGGCCTGCGCTGGAAGGTGGTGGACCTGCAGCTGGGGATGTCGGGCAGCCCGTAGCTCCTTGCCGCAGCGCTCGCCGGGCATGGCCCGGCGCTACCGGATGCGGGCGGCCGTAACGCGCCCCGCTGCGCTCGCCGGGCATGGCCCGGCGCTACCGGATGCGGGCGGCCGTAACGCGCCCCGCAGCGCTCGCCGGGCATGGCCCGGCGCTACCGGACGCGGGCGGCCGTAACGCGCGCCGCTGCGCTCGCCGGGCATGGCCCGGCGCTACCGGACGCGGGCGGCCGTAACGCGCGCCGCTGCGCTCGCCGGGCATGGCCCGGCGCTACCGGATGCGGGCGGACGTGGTAGCGCCGGGCCATGCCCGGCGTCCCTGTCAGCGCTCAGGTGGACGCCCACCTTGGTGGGCGCGGCTGCGCCGCGATGCCAACCGAGGTTGGCAACTACCCTTCGTTGGCAACGCCGTGCGGGACGTGGCCGGCGGCCACGTGTTCGCGGGCGCTGTCGATGTTGTGCTGCGAATCATCGAAGAAGATGTCAGCGCCAAAGGCCTGCAGGAACGGGCCCTTGTGGCGGCCACCGAGGAACAGGGCCTCGTCCAGGCGCACGCCCCACTCGCGCAGGGTACGGATCACCCGCTCGTGCGCCGGCGCAGACCGCGCGGTCACCAGCGCGGTGCGGATCGGGGCGCTGTCGCCGACCGGGAACACTTCCTGCAAGGTATGCAGGGCCGACAGGAAACCGCGGAACGGGCCACCACTGAGGGCCTCGCGGGCGCGCTCGCGTTCATGGCGGCCAAATGCTTCAACCCCCTGCTCGCGCGAAATGCGCTCGCTCTCGTCACCGAAGATCACCGCATCACCATCGAAGGCGATGCGCAGCTGGCCGGCCGGGCGCCCCATGTCGATCTGGTCGGCGGCGGCCGCGGCGGTCTCGCCCGGCGGCTTGGGCAGGATGGTCGCCGCCGCAATGCCATGGCGCAGCGCACTGCGCACCGATTCGGGGTTCGCCGACAGGAACAGGTCGGTGCCGAACGGCTTCACGTAGGGCCAGGTAGGCTCACCGGCGGTGAAGGTCGCGCGGATGATGCCCAGCCCGTAATGCTGGATGGAATTGAAGATGCGCAGGCCGGTGTCGGCCGAGTTGCGCGACAGCAGGATCACCTCGACGCGCGGGTTTTCCGGGCTGGCGCCCTGGTTCAGTGCCAGCAGCTTGCGCACCACCGGGAACGCCACGCCAGGGCCGAGGATGTCGTCCTCGTGCTGGCGCTGGTACTCGGCGTACGCCGCCACGCCGTCACTCTCGAAAAGCGCATGGCTTTCTTCCAGATCGAACAGCGCGCGCGAGGTCACCGCGACGGTCAGCAGACGGGGGGAGTTGTCGCCCATCGGTGGGGGTCCTTCAAGCGATCGGCGAGGGCCGGCAGCGTATTGTCGTCAAAAAACGAACTGTTCGCTCAGGATCCGGTCTTCCAGGTTGTGTTCGGGGTCGAACAGCAGGGTGACCCGGTGCTCCTTCGACTCGCGGATGGTCACTTCCACCACGTCGCGGGTCTCGTGCGAATCGGCGGTGACGCTGACCGGGCGCTTGTAGGGGTCGAGCACGCGGAAGCGCACTTCGGTGTCGGCCTTGAGGATGGCACCACGCCAGCGCCGCGGCCGGTACGGGGCCAACGGCGTCAGTGCGATGGTGTGCGAACCCAGCGGCAGCACGGGCCCGTGCGCCGAATAATTGTAGGCGGTGCTGCCGGCCGGGGTGGCCACCAGCACGCCATCGCCGATCAGCTCGGCCACCCGCTCCTGGCCATTGAGGTCGATGCCGATGTGCGCCGCCTGGCGGGTCTGCCGCAGCAGCGAGACATCGTTGTAGGCCAACGAACCCGTGCTCGCCCCGGACTCGGTCAGCGCCACCATTTCCAGCGGCCGGAGGTTGGCCGGCTCGGCGCGGGCGATGCGCGCGACCACGTCATCCTCGGCGCGGTACTGGTTCATCAGGAAGCCGACGGTGCCCAGTTTCATGCCGAACACCGGCTTGCCCAGACGGCCGTGCCGGTGCAGCGTCTGCAGCATGAAGCCGTCGCCGCCCAGCGGGCACAGCACATCGGCCTGGTCGGGCGCGTGGTCGCCATAGCGGGCAAGCATCGCCGCGCGGGCCATCTGTGCTGCTTCGGTGGTGCTGGCCAGGAAAGCGATGCGGGGGGTGTCGCTCATCGGTGGATCCGGGGGGAAGGCATGAGGGAGAGCATAACCGAGCGCCGTTGCGCTCGCCGGGCATGGCCCAGCGCTACCTGGAACCCCTCGCCCCGGTAGCGCCGGGCCATGCCCGGCGAACGGCAGACCCACAACGCAGAACGGCCCCGCTTTCGCGGGGCCGCTCCGTTTCACGCTCGCCGGGCGAGGCCCGGCGTTACATCACTTACGCACCGTGCGCTGCCATCTGGCCCAGGCGCTGCACTGCGACCGAAACGGTCGGGTAGTCCAGGGTCTTCTGCTCAGCCAGTTCGGCCAGCATCGACAGGGTGAAGCGCAGACTGCTGTCGTCACGACCGATCCAGCTGGCGACCTTGGCTTCCGCACTGCTGCCCTTGGTGCCCAGCACCTGGCCGGCCAGGTTGCGGTGGTGCGCGGCCAGTTCGTCACGCAGCACGCCACGGGCAACCGCGTGCCAGCGGCCGTTGACCTCCAGCGCGTCGATCTGCTCGAACAGCCACGGCAGCTGCAGGGCATCGCCCAGGCGGAAGTGGACCTTCGACACGTCCACCGGCTTCAGCTTGCGGGTGCGGGCCAGTTCGATGATGTCAAACGCCGGCTCCAGGAAGTGCAGTTCGGCCAGCTGCTGGGCCAGCGCGGACGGCAGGCCCTTCTCCTTCCACTGGGCCACCAGGGCTTCGTAGGTCGGACGCTGGGAATCCGGCAGCACGCCCGAAGCAACGCGGATGTCGTTGAACGGACCCTGGTAGCGGTTGACCGCCTCGGTGATGCCCGGCATCGGGCCCGGGCGCGACAGCAGCCAGCGCACGAACGAACGCTGCAGCTTCCAGATCACTTCCAGTGCGTCGATCTGCACCGACTCCGGCAGGGTGCCGTCGAGGGCGTCGATCTGCGCCCACAGCGCGCGGGCATCCAGCGTTTCGCGGCTGATGGTGTACGCCTTGGCGACCTCGGCGATGGTGCGGCCGGTATCTTCCTGCATGCGCATCAGGAAGGTGGCGCCCATGCGGTTGATGGTCTGGTTGGTCACGGCCGTGGCGATGATTTCGCGCTTCAGGCGGTGACGCTCCATCGCGTCGGCGTACTTCTTCTGCAGCGGGGTCGGGAAGTAGCGCTGCAGTTCCTTGGACAGGTACGGATCTTCCGGGATGTCCGAATCCAGCAGCTGGGCGAACGCCACCAGCTTCGAATAGGACAGCAGCACCGACAGTTCCGGACGGGTCAGGCCCTGGCCGCGTGCCTTGCGCTGCGACAGCTCGGCATCGGACGGCAGGAACTCGATCTGGCGATCGAGCAGGCCCTGCTGTTCCAGGGTGCGGATGAAGTGCTGCTTGGAACCCAGGCGCTTGACCGCCATCCGCTCCATCAGGCTCAGGGCCTGGTTCTGGCGGTAGTTGTCGTTGAGCACCAGGTCGGCGACCTCGTCGGTCATCGACGCCAGCAGCTTGTTGCGCTGCTCGACGGTCAGCTTCTTGGCGCGCACCACATCGTTGAGCAGGATCTTGATGTTGACTTCATGGTCGGAGGTGTCGACACCGGCCGAGTTGTCGATGAAGTCGGTGTTGAGCAGCACGCCGGCCTGGGCGGCTTCGATGCGGCCCAGCTGGGTCATGCCCAGGTTGCCACCCTCGCCCACCACCTTGCAGCGCAGCTCGCCACCGTTGACGCGCAGGGCGTTGTTGGCGCGGTCGCCGACATCGCTGTGCTGCTCACTGGCGGCCTTGACGTAGGTACCGATGCCGCCGTTCCACAGCAGGTCGACCGGCGCCTTCAGGATCGCGCTCATCAGGTCGTTCGGCGACATCGACCTGACGTTCTCGTCCAGGCCCAGCGCCTCCCGCACCTGCGGGGTGATCTCGATCGACTTTACGGTGCGCGGGAAGATGCCGCCGCCCTTGCTGATCAGCTTGGCATCGTAGTCCGCCCAGCTCGAACGCGGCACGGTGAACATGCGCTCACGCTCGACGAACGAGGTGGCCGCATCCGGGTTCGGGTCCAGGAAGATGTGGCGGTGGTCGAACGCAGCGACCAGGCGGATGTGGCGCGAGAGCAGCATGCCGTTGCCGAACACGTCGCCGGACATGTCGCCCACGCCGACGGCGGTGAAGTCCTGGCTCTGGCTGTCACGGCCCAGTGCACGGAAGTGGCGCTTGACCGATTCCCACGCACCGCGGGCGGTGATGCCCATGCCCTTGTGGTCGTAGCCGACCGAACCGCCGGAGGCGAACGCATCGCCCATCCAGAAGCCGTGCGCGATGGCCAGGCCGTTGGCGATGTCGGAGAAGGTCGCGGTGCCCTTGTCGGCCGCCACCACCAGATACGGATCGTCCATGTCGTGGCGTACGACATCCACCGGCGGCACGATCCTGTCGTTGACGATGTTGTCGGTGATGTCCAGCAGGCCCTGGATGAACAGCTTGTAGCAGGCCACGCCGTTGGCGAACACCGCATCACGGTCACCGTTCACCGGCGGGGTCTTGGCGAAGAAACCGCCCTTCGCGCCGACCGGCACGATGACGGTGTTCTTGACCATCTGCGCCTTGACCAGGCCAAGCACCTCGGTGCGGAAGTCTTCGCGACGGTCCGACCAGCGCAGGCCGCCACGGGCCACGGCGCCGAAGCGCAGGTGGGTACCTTCCACGCGCGGGCCGTAGACGAAGATTTCGCGGTACGGGCGCGGCTTCGGCAGGTCCGGCACCAGGGCCGAATCGAACTTGAAGCTGATGACATGGCCGTGCTGGCCGTTGGCATCGGTCTGGTAGTAGCTGGTACGCAGGGTCGCGTCGATCACGCCCATGAACGAGCGCAGGATGCGGTCCTCGTCCAGGCTGGACACGCGGTCCATCAGCTTCAGCAGCGCTTCGCGCGCGGCCTGCATCTGCGCATCGCGGCCACCCTTGCGGGCGTCGACCACGGTCTTCAGCACCTTCAGGGTGGCGTCGTCGCCAGCGGCCAGCACATCGAAGTGCGCCTTCAGCTGGGCCTGGCCGGTCGCGATGTCGTCCTTGCTCTCGTGGCCGGTTGCCGGGTCGAAGCGGGCTTCGAACAGTTCCACCAGCAGGCGGGCCAGCAGCGGGTAACGCGAGAAGGTGCCTTCCACGTAGGCCTGCGAGAACGGCACGCCGGTCTGCAGCAGGTACTTGCAGTAGCCACGCAGCATGGCGACCTGGCGCCAGTGCAGGCCGGCGGCCAGCACCAGGCGGTTGAAGCCATCGTTCTCGGCATCGCCGTGCCAGACGCGGGCGAAGGTCTCGCCGAAGGCTTCATCGACGCGGCCGGCATCGATGGCACCAGCGGTCGATTCGACCTCGAAGTCCTGCACGTACACCGGGGCGTTGTCGACCGACAGGCGGTACGGACGCTCGGCGATCACGCGCAGGCCCATGTTTTCCATCATCGGCAGCGCGTCCGACAGCGGGATGTCATCCAGCTGGCGGTACAGCTTCAGGCGCAGGCCATCGCCGCTTTCGCGCGGCACGGCCTGCAGGCTCAGGCGCAGGTCGTCCGGGCCGGTCAGGGCGTCGAGCTGGCTGACATCGTTGGCGGCAACGGCGGTGCTGTTGTCTTCGATGTAGCCGGCCGGCAGCGCCTTGCCGATGCGGGCGGCGATGCGCAGGCCTTCGGTCTCGCCATGGCGGGTGACCAGCGCTTCACGCAGGTCGTCCTGCCAGTTGCGCAGCACCTGGGCCAGCTTCTGCTCCAGTTCGGCGGTATCGACGTCGAGCATCTCGCCCGGCTTCGGGCGCACGATCAGGTGCACCTGGGCCAGCGGCGATTCGCCCAGCACGACCGAGCTGTCGACGTACTCACCGTGCAGCGCTTCTTTCAGCATCGCTTCGATGCGCAGGCGCACGTCGGTGTTGAAGCGTTCGCGCGGCAGATAGACCAGCGCGGAAATGAAACGGCTGTACTTGTCGCGGCGCAGGAACAGGCGGCTGCGCACGCGCTCCTGCAGGCCCAGCACGCCCATGGCGGTGCGGAACAGTTCGTCCTCGCTGGACTGGAACAGTTCTTCGCGCGGCAGGGTTTCCAGGATATGGCGCAGTGCCTTGCCGCTGTGGCTGGCCGGGGCCAGGCCGGACTGCGTCATCACGTATTCGTGGCGCTGGCGCACCAGCGGGATTTCCCACGGGCGACGGTTGTAGGCGCTGGAGGTGAACAGGCCGAGGAAGCGCTGCTCGCCGATGATCCTGCCCTTGGCGTCGAATTCCAGCACGCCGATGTAGTCCATGTAGCCGGCGCGGTGCACGCGCGAACGGGCATTGGTCTTGGTCAGGATCAGCGCGTCCTTCAGCCCGGACGTAGTGTTCAGGCCCTGCGCGGCCAGCGTCTTTACCGGACGTGCGGCGGACTTGTCCTTGCCGCGCATCAGGCCCAGGCCGGTGTCGTTCAGCGGCGCCAGCACGTCCTCCTTGCCCTGCTTCTCAACGCGGTATTCGCGGTAGCCGAAGAAGGTGAAGTGGTTGTCGGCGGCCCAGCGCAGGAACTGCTGTGCTTCGGCACGCGAGGCATCGTCGACCGGCAGCGTGCGGCTGCCCAGGTCGTCGGCCAGCGCCAGCGCCTTGTCCTTCATCGGCTGCCAGTCGCGCACGATGGCGCGCACTTCATCCAGCGCCTTGTTGATGGCCTGCTCGATGGCGGCCATGGCTTCGGCCGGCTGGCGGTCGATCTCCATCAGCATCACCGACTCGGCATCGCCCTCGCCGACCTTGGCCAGCTTGCCGGCCTTGTCGCGAGTGAAGCGCAGCACCGGATGGCCCAGCACGTGCACGCCGACGCCCTGCTCGGCCAGCGACATGGTCACGGTGTCGACCAGGAACGGCATGTCGTCGTTGATGATCTGCAGCACGGTGTGCGGCGATTCCCAACCATTGGCCTTGGCGGTGGGGTTGAACACGCGCACGTTGGCCTTGCCGGCCTTGCGTGCACGGGCGAACTCCAGGGTGTCTGCCGCCAGCGCCGCCCACTCTTCAGCGGTGTGGTGCGGGAACTCGTCCGACTCCATGCGCTTGTAGAACGCGGATGCGAATGCCACTGCCTCGGCCTGCGCGGCCGCGGGGTAACGCTTGCGCAAGGCCGTGTACACCGGCTCCAGGGAGAAACCAGCGGTCACTGCGACCTCCGACTCAGCTGGCTTGGTCTTGTTTTTCACGGTCTTGGCTGCGGTTTTTTGCGGTTTCATGGCAGAGCGAGGCGCTTGCTCAGTTGGGAAAATGAAATTGTAGCCCTGTTGCAGGAAAAGGCCTTGCTGCAGGACGGAATAATGAAATGCCGGGTTTGCTGCGGTTTAGACGCCTATTCATTTCGCACGGGCGTGGCGTCCACCACCGGCATCGCGTTACCGACAGGATCGGCAAACCGTGTTACCGGAATGAGCGCGCACGGCGCCCGAAATCAGGACGGACAGGACCATTGGCACGATTCCACAATCCTGAACTGGACGGTATAGTCCACTGCGTGAACCCGGCCTACCTCCCCGCTGCCCTGGATGCGCGCGATCAGCGCGTGTTCGATGCCGTGCGCGAACTGCTGGCCCACCAGGGCATGCAGATCAGCATGGATGCGGTTGCCCAGCACGCCGGCTGCTCCAAGCAGACGCTCTATTCGCGCTACGGCAGCAAGCAGGGTCTGCTGCGGCGGGTGATGCAGCGCCACGTCGGCCACGCCACCGGGGCCATGGTCCGTGCACTCCGCACTGACGACCTGCGTGCCAGCCTTCTGCAGTTCGCCATCGACTTCCTGGAGCATTTCAACCAGCCGCACGTGGGACAGGCCTGCCGGGTGATTGCCGCAGATGCCGCGCAGTTCCCCGAAGAGGCGCGTACGCTGTACCGGCACGGTGCCGGCGCTTTGACGCTTCATCTTGCTGAATGGATTGAAACCGTTTGCATGCGTGGCCAGCTCCGGCATGACGACCCGCACTTCATGGCCGAACTGCTGCTTAGCATGATCGCCGGTCAGGATTTCGACAAACAGCGTTTCCATACCCCCCATCGCGATGACGCGCAGCTGCGTCGGCGCTGGGCAGAATTCTCGGTCGACAGCTTCCTGCGCGCGTTCGCGCCAACGCCGTCGCCGGCCCCCACTACAAACCAACCCCGGAGTTCCTCCTGATGACCGCCCCACTCCGCACCCTTGCCTTGACGTGCGCCGTTGCTGTCGCGCTGGCCGCCTGCAAGAAGCCGGAACAGCAGACGCCCCCGCCGCCGGAGGTGGGCGTGATCGACGCCAAGCCGCAGACCCTGCCGCTGCAGCGTGAACTGGTCGGCCGCCTGTCGCCGTTCCGCAGCGCCGACGTGCGCGCGCGCGTGCCGGGCGTGCTGCTCAAGCGCGTCTACCAGGAAGGCAGCGAGGTCAAGCAGGGCCAGACCCTGTTCCTGATCGATCCGGCGCCGCTCCGCGCCAGCCTCAACGCCTCCGAAGCGCAGCTGGCCTCGGCCCGCGCGACCTATGCCAACGCCAAGGTCGCCGCCGACCGCGCCCGCTCGCTGGCGCCGCAGCAGTACGTGTCCAAGTCCGACCTGGACAGCGCAGAAGCCGCCGAGCGCACCGCGCTGGCTGCGGTGAAGCAGGCCGAAGCCTCGGTCACCTCCTCGCGCATCAGCCTGGGCTATTCCGAAGTGACCTCGCCGATCAGTGGCGTGGCCAACAAGCAGCAGGTCACCGAAGGTGCCCTGGTCGGCCAGGGTGACGTGACCCTGCTGACCACCGTGGACCAGCTGGACCCGCTGTACGTGAACTTCTCGCTGAGCGTTGACGAGCTGAGCCAGCTGCGCGCGCAGCAGGCCCGTGGCGCCCTGGCCCTGTCCGGCGACGGCAAGGCCACCGTCAACGTCAAGCTGTCCGACGGCACCGCCTACGGCGAAGCCGGCACGCTGGACTTCTCCTCGACGACGGTCGACCCGGCCACCGGCGCGGTTTCGCTGCGCGCGGTGCTGCCGAACCCACAGAAGATCCTGCTGCCGGGTGCCTTCGTCAGCTTCCAGGCCAACCTGGGCGAGCGCAACAACGCCTTCCTGATCCCGCAGCAGGCCCTGCAGCGTGACAGCGCCGGCGGCTTTGTGATGGTGGTCGGCGCCGACGGCAAGGTCGTGCGCAAGAACGTGAAGACCGAAGGCGCACAGGGTGGCAACTGGATGGTCAGCGACGGCCTGGCCGCCGGTGACAAGGTCGTGGTGGCAGGCGTGCAGAAGGTCAAGGAAGGGGCGCCGGCCACAGCCAAGCCCTGGACCCCGGGCCAGGATGCCAACGGCCAGCCCGCCGCCGGCGGTGCAGCCCCGGCCGCCGCCGCTGCAGGCGGTGCCGACAAGGCGCCGGCCACGCCCGATTCGGCCGACAAGGCCGAGCCGGCCGCCACCGAATCGAACAAGCAGTAACGGGAACCTTCCGTCATGCCTAAATTTTTCATCGAACATCCAGTCTTCGCCTGGGTGGTTGCGATCCTGATCTCGCTCAGCGGCGTGATCGCGATCCTCAACCTCGGCGTCGAGTCCTATCCCAACATCGCCCCGCCGCAGGTGACCGTCTCGGCCACCTACCCCGGCGCGAGCGCGGACACCACTGAAAAGTCGGTCACCCAGGTGATCGAGCAGCAGCTGACCGGTATCGATCACCTGCTGTACTTCAGCTCGTCCTCGTCCTCCAACGGCCGTGCGCAGATCACCCTGACCTTCGAGACCGGTACCGATCCGGACATCGCCCAGGTGCAGGTGCAGAACAAGGTGTCGCTGGCCACGCCGCGACTGCCTTCGGAAGTCACCCAGCAGGGCGTGGTGGTGGCCAAGGCCAACGCCGGCTTCCTGATGGTGGTCGGCCTGCGTTCGGACACCGGCACGATCAGCCGTGACGCCCTGAACGACATCGTCGGCTCGCGCGTGCTCGACCAGGTTTCGCGTATCCCCGGCGTCGGCAGCACCCAGCAGTTCGGTTCCGAGTACGCCATGAACATCTGGCTGAACCCGGAGAAGATGCAGGGCTACGGCCTGTCGGCCAGCGAAGTGCTGGCTGCCGTGCGCGCGCAGAACGTGCAGTTCGCGGCCGGTTCGCTGGGTTCGGATCCCTCGCCGGACGGCCACTTCACCGCCACCGTCTCGGCCGAAGGCCGCTTCAGCTCGCCGGAAGAGTTCGAGAACATCATCCTGCGCGCCAACGCCAACGGCTCGCGCGTGCTGCTCAAGGACATCGCCCGCGTCGCCTTCGGTGCCAACAACTACGGCTTCGATACCCAGTACAACGGCCAGGCCGCCGGTGCGTTCGCCATCCAGCTGCTGCCGGGCGCCAACGCCCTGAACGTGGCCGATGCCGTGCGCGCCAAGATGGACGAGCTGCAGCCGAGCTTCCCGGCCGGCGTCAGCTGGTTCTCGCCGTACGACAGCACCACCTTCGTCAAGATCTCCATCGAGGAAGTGGTCAAGACGCTGTTCGAAGCGGTGTTGCTGGTGTTCCTGGTGATGCTGATCTTCCTGCAGAACTTCCGCGCGACGATCATCCCCACCCTGGTCATCCCGGTGGCCCTGCTGGGTACGTTCCTGGGCATGTGGCTGATCGGCTTCACCATCAACCAGCTGACCCTGTTTGCGATGGTGCTGGCGATCGGCATCGTGGTCGATGACGCGATCGTGGTCATCGAGAACGTCGAACGCATCATGACCGAGGAGGGCCTGGCGCCGAAGCCGGCCACGCAGAAGGCGATGACCCAGATCACCGGCGCGGTGGTGGCGATCACCGTCGTGCTGGCCGCGGTATTCATCCCCTCGGCCCTGCAGGGCGGTGCGGCCGGTGAGATCTACAAACAGTTCGCGCTGACCATCGCCATCTCGATGGCGTTCTCCGCGTTCCTGGCGCTGGGCTTCACCCCGGCCCTGTGCGCGACGTTCCTGAAGCCGACCCACAACGACAACCCGAACATCGTCTACCGTACCTTCAACAAGTACTACGACAAGATCAGCGGGACCTACGTCGGCCACATCACCTCGGCCGTGAAGCACGCGCCGCGATGGATGATCCTGGCGGTGGTGCTGACCGCGCTGTGCGGCTTCCTGTTCACCCGCATGCCGGGCAGCTTCCTGCCTGAAGAAGACCAGGGCTACGCACTGGCCATCGTGCAGCTGCCGCCGGGCTCGACCAAGGGCCAGACCAACGAAGTCTTCTCGCAGATGCGCGGCATCCTGAAGGACCAGGAAGGCTACGAAGGCCTGATGCAGATCGCGGGCTTCAGCTTCGTCGGCTCCGGCGAGAACGTCGGCATGGGCTTCATCCGCCTCAAGCCGTGGGACGAACGCAAGGTCACCGTGCCCGAGTTCATCCAGAACATGAACGGCGCGTTCTATGGCATCAAGGAAGCGCAGATCTTCGTGGTCAACCTGCCGACCGTGCAGGGCCTGGGCCAGTTCGGCGGCTTCGACATGTGGCTGCAGGACCGTGGCGGCCAGGGCTACGAACAGCTCACCCAGGCGCGAAACATCCTGCTGGGCAAGGCTGCGCAGGAAAGCGACAAGCTGGCCGGCGTGCGCCCGAACGGCCTGGAGAACGCCCCGCAGCTGGCGCTGCATGTCGATCGCGTGCAGGCGCAGTCGATGGGCATGTCGGTGTCGGACGTGTACAGCACCATCCAGCTGATGCTGGCCCCGGTGTACGTCAACGACTTCTTCTACCAGGGCCGCATCAAACGCGTGACCATGCAGGCCGACGCGCCGTACCGCACCGGCCAGGAATCGCTGAAGAGCTTCTACAGCCCCTCCAGCCTGACCACCAATGCCGACGGCACCAACGCCATGATCCCGTTGAGCACGGTGGTCAAGTCGGAATGGGTGTCGGCCCCGCCTTCGCTGAGCCGCTACAACGGTTACTCGGCCATCAACATCGTCGGCTCGCAGGCCCCGGGCAAGAGCTCGGGTGAAGCGATGACCGCGATGGAAGACATCGTCACCAACGACCTGCCGGCCGGTTACGGCTATGACTGGTCGGGCATGTCCTACCAGGAAATCCTGGCGGGCAACGCGGCGACGCTGCTGCTGGTGCTGTCGGTGGTGGTTGTGTTCCTCTGCCTGGCCGCACTGTATGAAAGCTGGTCGATCCCGGTGGCGGTGCTGCTGGTCGTGCCGCTGGGCGTGCTGGGTGCCATCGGCCTGTCGATGATCCGCGGCCTGCCCAATGACATCTTCTTCAAGATCGGCATGATCACGGTGATCGGCCTGGCCGCGAAGAACGCGATCCTGATCGTGGAGTTCGCGGTGGAGCAGCGTGCAGCGGGCAAGACCCTGCGCAATGCGACGATCGAAGCGGCCCGCCTGCGTTTCCGCCCGATCCTGATGACCTCGTTCGCGTTCATCATGGGCGTGATCCCGATGGCCATCTCCACCGGCGCTGGCGCAAACTCCCGCCACGCCATCGGTACGGGCGTGATCGGCGGCATGCTGTTCGCCACCCTGCTGGGCCTGCTGATGATTCCGGTGTTCTTCGTTGTCGTGCGCCGCATGCTGGGCGACAAGCTGGATGAACCCTCCAAGGAGTTCATGGAGCGCCAGCGTGACGCGGAAGCCGCACACCGTCCGGATCGTTGATCGGGCGGCAGGTTGAAATGAAAAGGCCCCGGAGCGATCCGGGGCCTTTTTTCGTTGGAGATTCCTGTAGCGCCGAGCCCATGCTCGGCTGCTTTTGCTTCCTGTAGAGCCGAGCCCATGCTCGGCTGCTCTTAGCGGAGCCGAGCATGGGCTCGGCTCTACAGAAAGCCCACGCCACGGCGCATCCACGCATGGCGTGGATCTACTGGCCGCGAAAGCCAAGCATGGGCTCGGCTCTACAGGAAGCTCCAACCCGTCAGCGCACCAGCGCGATCACCGCACACAGCACCACGATCACCAGCGCCACCCACTGCATCGGCACGAAGAAGAAATGATGCGGCGCCGCCTCGCCCTTCTGTCGCGGCGCGCGGTTCAGCCACAGACCCAGCAGCACATTCACGCCCGCGCCGATGCCACCGCCCAGCAGCACCTGCTGCAGCGGGATGTTGCCCTTCGGGCCGTCATGCGGGAAGAAATACGCCAGCAGCAGGATCACCGCGATCGGAGTCACCAGCGTCATGAATCCCCAACCGCGATAGATCATCGTGCAGTGCCTTGCAAAGAGGAGCTGCATTGTAGCGGGGCAAGCGCGCGCGATCACATTCTGTAGAGCCGAGCCCATGCTCGGCTGGTTGTACGGGAGCCGAGCATGGGCTCGGCTCTACAGATATCCAATGCCACGGCACATCTACATCCATCGGCTGCGCCGCCATTGCGGCGGCGCGGCCGCTCGAACTCAGCGCAGGCCCGTCTCGTTGCGGGCAATCACCAGGCGCTGGATCTCCGAGGTACCTTCGTAGATCTCGGTGATCTTGGCATCACGGAAGTAACGCTCCAGCGGCATTTCCTTGGAATAGCCCATGCCGCCATGGATCTGTACGGCCTGGTGGGTGATCCACATCGCGGCTTCCGAGGCAGTCAGCTTGGCGATGGCCGCTTCGTTGCTGAAGCGCTTGCCCTCGCCCTTCACCCACGCCGCGCGCAGGGTCAGCAGCAGGGCGGCGTCCAGCTTGCACTTCATGTCGGCGATCTTCGCCTGGGTCATCTGGAAGGTACCGATGGCGGCGCCGAAGGCCTTGCGGTCCTTCACGTATTCCAGGGTCGCTTCATAGGCGGCGCGGGCAATGCCGATGGCCTGCGAGGCGATGCCGATGCGACCGGCATCGAGCACGCCCATGGCGATCTTGAAGCCCTCGCCTTCCTGGCCGAGCACGTCGTCAGCCAGGGCCACGTAGTCGTTGAACTCGATCTCGCAGGTGGCCGAGGCACGGATGCCCAGCTTCGGCTCGGTCTTGCCGCGGCCGAAGCCGGTGTTGTCGGTGTCGATCAGGAACGCGGTGATGCCGCGCGCGCCCTTGTCCGGCTCGCTCATCGCGAACAGCACGATGTACTTGGCCACCGGGCCGGAGGTGATCCAGCTCTTCTTGCCATTGATGACGTAGGTGCCGTCGGGCTGCTTGACCGCGCGGCAGCGCATGGCCGTGGCATCCGAACCGGACTGCGGCTCGGTCAGGGCGAACGCCCCGATGGCCTCGCCTTCGGCGATGGCGCGCACGTACTTCTGCTTCTGCGCCTCGCTGCCATGGGTCAGGATGCCGTTGCAGAACAGCGAATTGTTGACCGACATGATGGTCGAGTGCGCAGCATCACCAGCGGCGACCTCCACCATCGCCAGCACGTAGGCCACCGGGTCCATGCCCGCGCCGCCGTACTCGGTCGGCACTTCAATGCCCATCAGGCCGTTTTCGCCCAGCAGGCGGATGTTCTCGAGGGGGAATTCGCCGGTGCGGTCATGGTGCTCCGCGCTCGGGGCGATCTTCTCCTGCGCGATGCGCCGCGCCACGTCCTGCAGCATCAACTGCTCTTCAGTAAAGCTGAAATCCACAACACCCTCCCAGGTACATGATGATAGGGGCCACGCACAGCGCGCCCAGGTGGCTCGATTGTACCGGGGCCGGGCAACGGCGGATGACTTGCGGGGTGTTGCGGCTTGACCGGAACCGCTGCCGTCGGCCAATATATCTCTATATCGCGATAGGTAGATATTTATGGATCTGGAAGACTGGTCGACACGCCTGAAGGTGTTCGCCGACGCCACCCGCGTGCGCCTGCTGGCGCTGCTGGAACAGGAAGAGCTGACCGTGGCCGAGCTGTCGGCGATCACCCGGCTGGCGCAGCCGCGGGTGTCGACCCACCTGGCGCGCCTGAAGGAAGCCGGCCTGGTCCGCGACCGCCGTGCCGGCGTGTCGGCCTATTACCGCTTCGACGATGCCCAGCTGGACCCTGCGCAGCGCGCATTGTGGCATGCCTTGAGCAACGGAAGCGACGATCCGCTGCTGCGCCAGGACGCTGAACGCGTCGCTGCGGTGATGGCCAGCCGCGCCGCCGACCAGAACTGGGCCGACAGCGTCGCCGGCGACATGGAGCGTCACTACTCGCCGGGACGCACCTGGGAAGCCCTGGCCCGCACCGCGCTGCCGCTGCTGGAAACCGGCGACGTGCTCGACATCGCCTCCGGTGACGGCGTGCTGGCCGAACTGGTGGCACCGCACGCCAGCCGCTACGTCTGCATCGACACCAGCGCGCGCGTGGTGGCCGCCGCCAGCGAGCGCCTGCGCCGCCTGCCCAATGTAGAGGTGCGCGAAGGCGACATGCACGCCCTGCCCTTCGGGGACGGCAGCTTCGACCTGGTGGTACTGATGCACGCCCTGACCTACGCCAGCAAGCCGGCGCAGGCCGTGGCCGAATCCGCGCGCGTGCTGCGCCCGGGCGGCCGCCTGCTTCTGTGCAGCCTGGCCCGCCACGAGCACAAGGCCGCGGTGGAAGCCTATGGCCACGTCAACCTCGGCTTCAGCGACAAGGAGCTGCGCAGGTTCGTCGACAAGGCCGGCCTGCAGGTCTCCAGCCTGGAAACCGTGACCCGCGAAAAACGCCCGCCGCATTTCGAAGTCATCTCGCTGATCGCCAACAAGCCCTGAGGTCGCCGTGTCCGCCCTGCCCTGGCTGCATCCCGAACGTGCCCATGCCCTGCTTGCCGCCCTGCGCGAGCGCATCCTGATCATCGACGGTGCGATGGGCACGATGATCCAGCGCCATGACCTGCAGGAAGACGATTACCGCGGCGAGCGCTTCGCCGGCGGCTACGACCACGACCATGGCCCCGGTTGCGACCACGCCGCGCCGGAAGGCCACGACCTGAAGGGCAACAACGACCTGCTGCTGCTCACCCGGCCGCAGGTCATCAGCGATATCCACACCGCCTACCTGCAGGCCGGCGCGGACCTGGTGGAAACCAACACCTTCAACGCGACCTCGGTCAGCCAGGCCGACTACCACCTCGAACACCTGGTGTACGAGCTGAACAAGGCCGGCGCCGCTGTCGCCCGCGCCTGCTGCGATGCGGTCGAAGCGACCACGCCGGACAAGCCTCGCTTCGTCATCGGCGTGATCGGGCCGACCAGCCGCACCGCCTCGATCAGCCCCGACGTCAACGATCCCGGCTTCCGCAACACCAGTTTCGACGAGCTGCGCGACACCTACCGCGAAGCCATCGAAGGCCTGATAGATGGTGGCGCCGACACCCTGATGGTCGAGACCATCTTCGACACGCTCAATGCCAAGGCCGCGCTGTACGCGCTGGAAGAGGCCTTCGATGCGCGCGGCGCACGCCTGCCGGTGATGATCTCCGGCACCATCACCGATGCGTCCGGCCGCACCCTGTCGGGGCAGACCGCCGATGCCTTCCATGCCTCGCTGGCCCACGCACGCCCGCTGTCGATCGGCCTGAACTGCGCGCTGGGTGCCGATGCCATGCGCCCGCACGTGGAAACCCTGTCCCAGGTGGCCGACTGCCATGTCAGCGCACACCCCAACGCCGGCCTGCCCAATGCCTTCGGCGAGTACGACGAGACGCCCGGGGAAATGGCCGCCACCCTGCGCGGCTTCGCCGAGGATGGCCTGCTGAACCTCGTCGGTGGCTGCTGCGGGTCCACCCCGGACCATATCCGCGCCATCGCCGAGGCCGTGGCCGGCCTGCCGCCGCGCGCCCTGCCCGGTGCACAGGAGCAGCACGCCGCATGAGTACCCTGCCCTATACCCGCCTGTCCGGCCTGGAACCGCTGGTCATCACCCCGGACCTGCTGTTCGTCAATGTCGGCGAACGCACCAACGTCACCGGCAGCGCGCAGTTCCGCAAGCTCATCAAGGAAGGCCGCTACGAGGAAGCGGTGGACGTCGCGCGCCAGCAGGTGGCCAGCGGCGCGCAGATCCTCGACGTCAACATGGACGAAGGCCTGATCGATTCGGAAGCGGCGATGACCCGCTACCTCAACCTGATCATGTCCGAGCCGGACATCGCGCGCATCCCGGTGATGGTGGACTCGTCCAAGTGGAGCGTGATCGAGGCGGGCCTGAAATGCCTGCAGGGCAAGAGCGTGGTCAATTCGATCTCGCTGAAGGAAGGCGAGGCGCTGTTCCGCGAACACGCGCGCAAGGTGCTGCGCTATGGCGCGGCCGCGGTGGTGATGGCCTTCGATGAGGCCGGCCAGGCCGATACCTGTGCGCGCAAGGTCGAAATCTGCACGCGCGCCTACCGCATCCTCGTTGATGAAATCGGCTTCCCGCCGCAGGACATCATCTTCGACCCGAACATCTTCGCCGTCGCCACGGGTATCGAAGAGCACGACAACTATGCGGTCGACTTTATCGAAGCGACCCGCATCATCAAGCAGACCCTGCCGCACTGCCACGTATCGGGCGGCGTCTCCAACGTCTCGTTCTCGTTCCGCGGCAATGAAACGGTGCGCCAGGCCATCCATTCGGTGTTTCTGTACCACGCCATCGCCGCCGGCATGGACATGGGCATCGTCAACGCCGGCGCGATGCCGATCTACGATGAGCTGGAGCCGGAGCTGCGCGAGCGCGTGGAGGACGTGATCCTCAACCGCCGCAGCGATTCAACCGAGCGCCTGCTGGAGATAGCCGAGCGCTACAAGGGCAAGAAGGGCGCGGCCAGGACCGAAGACCTGGCCTGGCGCGAAAAGCCGGTTGCGCAGCGCCTGGCGCATGCGCTGGTGCACGGCCTGGATGCCTTCGTGGAAGAGGACACCGAGCTGGCCCGCCAGGCCTCCAGCCGCCCGCTGGACGTGATCGAAGGCCCATTGATGGACGGCATGAACGTGGTCGGCGACCTGTTCGGTGCCGGCAAGATGTTCCTGCCGCAGGTGGTGAAATCCGCGCGCGTGATGAAGAAGGCGGTGGCCTACCTGCTGCCCTACATCGAAGCCGAGAAGGCCCGCAGCGGCGACACCGCGCGCAGCAACGGCAAGATCATCATGGCCACGGTGAAGGGCGATGTGCACGACATCGGCAAGAATATCGTCGGCGTGGTCCTGGCCTGCAACAACTTCGAGGTTGTCGACCTGGGTGTGATGGTGCCGGCGCAGAAGATCCTCGATGCGGCGCGCGAACACCACGCGGACCTGATCGGCCTGTCCGGCCTGATCACCCCATCGCTGGAGGAAATGAGCCACGTCGCCCGCGAAATGGAGCGTCAGGGCTTCGACCTGCCGCTGCTGATCGGCGGTGCGACCACCTCGCGTGCGCATACCGCGCTGAAGATCGATCCGCATTACAAGGCGCCCACGGTGTGGGTGAAGGATGCCTCGCGCGCGGTCGGCGTGGCCCAGTCGTTGATCTCGCGCGACCTGCGCGAGGCCTTCGTCGTCGCCAACGAAGCCGAGTATGCCGAGATCCGCACGCGCCACCGCAACCGTGGCGATGCCAAGCGCCTGGTCTCGCTGGAACACGCACGCGGGCAGAAGTTCCAGGGCGACTGGGCCAACTACACCCCGCCGGCCCCGAAGCAGCCGGGCCTGCACGTGTTCGATGATTACCCGCTGGCCGAACTGGTCGACTACATCGACTGGACGCCGTTCTTCCAGGCCTGGGAACTGGCCGGCAAATACCCGGCCATCCTCACCGACGAGATCGTCGGCACCCAGGCCAGCGAGCTGTACCGCGACGCACGCGCGATGCTCGACCGCATCGTCGGCGAGAAGTGGCTGCAGGCCAAGGCCGTGTTCGGCCTGTGGCCGGCCAACAACGTCGGCGACGACGTGCGCGTGCAGCACCCACAGGGCGAGACCACCCTGCACTTCCTGCGCCAGCAGGTGGACAAGCCGGCCGAGCGCCCCGATTTCTGCCTGGCCGACTTCATCGCCCCGGCCGACAGTGGCCAGCAGGACTGGATCGGCGCCTTCGCGGTAACCGCCGGCATCGGCATCGATGACCACGTCGCGCGCTTCGAAGCCGACCATGACGACTACAACGCGATCCTGCTGAAGGCCCTGGCCGACCGCTTCGCCGAAGCGCTGGCCGAGCGCCTGCACCAGCGCGTACGCACGGAGTTCTGGGGTTACGACCACGCCGAGACGCTGGACAACGAGGCGCTGATCGACGAGCAGTACCGCGGCATCCGCCCGGCCCCGGGCTACCCGGCCTGCCCCGAGCACAGCGAGAAACGCCGCCTGTTCGACCTGCTGCAGGCCGAAGCGAACGCCGGCATGGAGCTGACCGAGAGCTTCGCGATGCTGCCCACCGCTGCGGTGTCGGGCTACTACTTCAGCCACCCGCAGAGCCAGTACTTCGTGGTCGGCCGCCTCAGCCGCGAACAGGTGAGCGACTACGCGCGCCGCAAGGGCGTCGACCGCGCCCAGGCCGAGCGCTGGCTGGCCTCCAACCTCGACTACGACCCCGAATGAGGCGGTAGCGCCGGACCATGCCCGGCGTCATCTCCCGTCCGCCGGGCATGGCCCGGCGCTACCGTGCATGATTCCCACGATGACCGTTCCCGCTGTCCGCCTGTCCAGCTTCTACCTGTTCTATTACGCGGCGCTGGGCGCCTTCACGCCGTACTGGAGCCTGTTCCTGACCGCGCGCGGGATGAGCGTCACCGCCATCAGCGTGATGATGGGCCTGTGGTACGCCACCCGCGTGGTCGCGCCCAGCACCTGGACCACACTGGCCGCCGCCTCACCGCGCCCGATCCGCCTGCTGCGCGTGGGCTGCGTGCTGACCGTGCTCAGCTTCAGCGTGTTCCTGCTGCCGCTGCCGCAGCCGTGGATGTACCCGGCGATGGTGGTGTTCTGCTTCTTCTACAACGCGGTGATGCCGCAGTTCGAGTCGATCACCCTCACCCACCTGGGCAGCGACAGCCATCGCTACGGACTGATCCGGGTTTGGGGCTCACTGGGCTTCATCGCCATCGTTACCCTGTTCGGCTGGCTGATCGATGGCGATGGCAGCGGCAACCGCGCCGGGCTGCTGCCGTGGATGATGCTGCCGCTGTTCGCCCTGCTGGTGGTCTCGGCCTTCAGCAACCAGTACGCGCGCGGCATCGGCAAGGCCGAAGGTGATGCCAGCGGCTTCTGGCAGATCGTGCGCCGCCCGCCGGTGCTGGCGTTCTTCCTCGCCGCCTTCATGGAACAGCTGTCGTTCGGCCCGTATTACACGTTCTTCTCGGTCTACATGGACCACCACGGCTACCGCACCTCCACCCTCGGCCTGCTGTGGACCATCGGCGTGGTGTTCGAGGTGGGCGTGTTCTTCACCATCGGCCGCTTCTTCCGCCGCTACGACGCCAGCTGGATGCTGCTCATTGCGCTGACCAGCTCCTGCCTGCGCTGGGCGGTCACCGCGCTGTTCCCGGAAAACCTGCCGGTGATGCTGGTGGCGCAGACTGCACACGCGCTGGGCTTCGCCGCGTTCTTCGCCGCGGCGATGCAGATGCTGGCGACCTATTTCCCCGGCCGCCTCAACGGCCATGGCCAAGGGCTGCTGTATGGCTTCTCGTCCGGTGTCGGTGGCGTGCTGGGCGCACTCATCGCTGGCCAGCTGTGGACCATCGACAACGGCCGCACCGCGTTCCTGGCCGGCAGCGGCTTCGCCCTGGTCGGCGCCCTGCTGTGCTTCTTCGCGCTGAGCCTGCCGCTGATCCGCGCGCGGCGTCGCGGCGCCCGCGCGGAGTGAACGCCATGCGCCGCTTCAGGGCTGGCGCAGGACCTGCTGCAGTGACGGCAGCAGCACGCGGTTGCCATAGCCACTGACGTGGTCGCCATCGAAATACAGCGGCCGGCCACCGCGCTGTGCCGGGCACAGGGTGTCGTCACACAGCACCGGCAGCGGGTCCCACATCACCGCACCCGGCAGGCCAGCGACTACCTGCTGCAGGCTGCCGAGCATGGGCGCACGCAGCGCCTCCATGTCCGCGCGGGTGCTGACCAGTCCATTGCGGCAGACTTCATTGTCGGCGTTGAACGCATCCGAACACCGGTATGGCGGTGCTGGCAGCACCGGTTTGGGCGCTTCCATCACAATGCGCACGCCGCGCTCGGCCAATGGCTTCCATTGGACGATCGCCTGGGCTACCTCTGCCTCACGGCCTGCGGCCGCCTCCGGCGTGCCTTCGCCCGCGAGCTGCGCCGCGGCATCGAACAGCACGAACTGGTCGGACAGGCGCGGAACGCGCAGTGACACCAGTACCACCACGTCGCCGGGCTGCGCCCGCTGGCTGATGTCGGCGAACACGGTCGCGTCGAATGCTTCGCAGCCTGCGCCCGCCCCGCGCCACTTCTGCAGGCTGACCTGCGGGCAGCCCCCACGGCCATACAGCGACACCTGCGCACCGGAATCCAGCGCCAGCCGCTGCAGCAGCTCGATGTAGGCCATGGCATGCGAATCGCCGGCCACGAACACTCGGGCGGGTGCGGCCGCGGGGACAGGGCGATCACAGCGCCCGCGCGCATAGGTGCGGGCACTGCCACCTTCGAAGCGGTGCTTGCCGGTAACCAGCGCGCACCCCGGGAAATCATCGGTCACGCTCCTGCTGCTGGCATACCAGTCCGCTGCATTCCGGCTGACGGTGCTGAATGACAGCAGCGATGCCTGCGAGTACAGCAGCATCTGCAGGGCACCGGCCAGCACGAGCGCGGCGGCGCCACTGGCCACCCAGCGCAGCGACGTCGCGCGCGGCGCCAACGGGCCACGGAAGGGCTGTTCCACCCAGCGCCACGACAACCAGGACAGCAGCGCCACCAGCAACGTCGCCGAGAGCATCTGCAGCGGTGTTTCCAGGCCCACGGTCCAGCGCATCAGCACGAACACCGGCCAATGCCAGAGGTAGAGCGAGTAGGACAGCAGGCCGATGCGGCGCAGGGGCGCGCTGGCGAGCACGCGGCCGATCCAGGCCTGCGGATGGTGATGCAGCGACCACAGCAGGCCCGCCGTCGCGAATGCCGGCAGCAGGCTATCGGGCCATGGTGAGTGTCCAGCGCGCGCGGTCCACAACGCCCAGCCCAGCAGGGCCAGCGACAGCACGGCCAGCAGCGAGAACACCCACGCACCACGGGCCAGCGAGCGCTGGGTCAGCGGGTCGAGCGATGCGCGCACGTGCAGCAGCTGGAACAGCAGCACGCCCACGCCCAGCTGCCATAACCGCGTGGTCGTGGCGTAGAAGGCCCAGGAAGGCGGCACGTCGCGCAGGCCCAGGACCGCCGCATGCAGCAGCGATGCGGCGCTGACCAGCGCGAACAGGCCCAGGCTGAGCCAGCGCCCACGCGCGCCCCGCGCCCAGGCCAGGAACAGCAGCGGGAACAGCAGATAGAACTGCTCTTCCACGCCCAGTGACCAGGTATGGGTATAGGGATTGAACTCGGCCTTGGGCGCGAAATAATCGTTGCCGACCGCGGCCAGCACCCAGTTGCCGAGGCCGAAGAAAGCCATCAGGCCCGTCTTGTCACTGGCCTCGCTCAACCACGATTCGGGAATGAACAGCACGCTGGCCAACGCGGTGACCAGCAGGCAGGTAACCAGCGCCGGGGCGATACGGCGGATGCGCCGCGCATAGAAGCGCAGCATCGAAGCACCCAGCGACAGAGGCGGCAGGCGATGCACCGACGCACTGACCACGAAACCGGAAATGACGAAAAACACGTCCACGCCGGTGAACCCGCCCGGCAGCCAGGCCGGGTCCAGGTGGAACACGATCACCGCCAATACGGCGATCGCGCGCAGTCCATCGATGTGCGGTACGTAACCGCGCCCTGCCTCAGCCGTCATCCTGCCATTCCCCCAACTGCCACGTCGGCGGGCGTGGCAGGCAACTCAATCCATTACCAGACCAGATCGTCCGGCACTTGGAACTGCGGGTCCGCGTACGGATCTTCCTCGGCCGGCGCGTTCGGATCGACCTTCAGCGCCACCGACGCGGCGAACACCGCTTCGGACTGCGCCAGCAGCTCGGCGGTCACCAGCAGGTACCGGCCGTTGAGCTGGACCACGCCCAGCTCACCCGCATTGAGTGCGGTCAGCTGTGCGGCGGTCACGTAGATGCGCTTGATCTTGCCGCCATATGGGAAGTGGCGGGCGATGTCGGCCGCTTCGTCATTGAGCCCCTTGTCCTTCAGCAGTTCTTCCAGCTTGGCCTTGGCCTCGCGGCGCTGGCGCGCTTCTTCCTGCTTCAGGCGCTCGGTCTCGATGCGCTCTTCCTTTTCCTTCTGCGCGCGGATGGCATAGGCCTTGGCCAGGTCCATTTCTTCGGCCGTACGCGTCTTGCGCGGGCCCTGCTGGCGCGGGCCACGCGACTGCCCGGGCTTACCGGGCTTGCCGGGGCCGCCGTTACCGTGGCCACGACGCTCGCCAGGCGTGTGCTCGCCCTTGCCAGCGCCCTGCGGCTTTCCATTGCCATTGCCACCCTTGCCCTGCGGGCGGCCATCACGGCGGGGGCCATCATTCTTGCGCTCGGGCTTGGGTGCCGGCTTGAAGCCCAGGCCCATCAGCTGGTCGCGGAGGGTATCGCTCATAGGAATCAGATCAGTAGTGCGGCGGCGGCGGTTCGCTCGCCGGATCAGAAGAATGCAATGCATTGCGGACCTTGCCCAGGTCCTCCAGCAGCACGCGCAGCACATCGGCATTGCGGCTGCCCTGCATGCGTGCATCGGCCAGCGCATCGCTCAATTCGGCCAGCGCGTGTTCCTGGAAGGACACGCGCATTTCCAGTTCGACCAGGCGCGCTTCCAGCGCCTGCTCGCGTTCACTCGATAAGTCAGACATGCAACGAACGTCCCCGGCCAATGCCGTAGTAAGCCAGACCGGCAGCCTCGACCTCGGACGGGTCGTACAGGTTGCGGCCATCAAACACCACCGCGTCCTGCAACTGCGAATGCAGCGCCTGGAAATCGGGGCTGCGGAACTGCTTCCACTCGGTCACCACGACCACCGCATCGGCGCCCTGCAGTGCGTCTTCGGCACTGCTGCAGAACATCAGGTCGTCGCGCTGGCCGAAGATGCGCTGCGCTTCATGGGTGGCTTCCGGGTCGTAGGCACGCACGTTCGCACCGGCGTCCCACAACTGGGCCAGCAGGCGGCGGCTGGAGGCCTCGCGCATGTCGTCGGTATTCGGCTTGAAGGCCAGGCCCCACACCGCGAAGGTCTTCCCGCGCAGGCTGGCGTCCGCGCCGTAGTGGCGCTGGATGAGCTCGAACAGGTGGCCCTTCTGCGCCTCGTTGACCGCTTCGACCGCGTCCAGCAGCTTCGGCTGCAGGCCGTACTGCTGCGCGGTGCGGGCCAGCGCCTGCACGTCCTTGGGGAAGCACGAGCCACCGTAACCGGCACCCGGGTAGATGAAATGCCAGCCGATGCGCGGGTCCGAACCGATGCCTTGGCGGACCTGCTCGATGTCGGCGCCGACGCGCTCGGCGATGTTGGCCATTTCGTTCATGAACGAAATCTTGGTGGCCAGCATCGCGTTGGCCGCGTACTTGGTCAGCTCGGCCGAACGCACGTCCATTTCCACCACGCGGTCGTGGTTGCGGTTGAACGGTGCGTACAGGCGGCGCATGACCGCCACCGATTCGGCGCTGGACGCACCGATGATGATGCGGTCCGGGCGCATGCAGTCCGCGACCGCATCGCCTTCCTTCAGGAACTCGGGGTTGGACACCACGTCGAAGGCGATGTCCGCGCCACGCGCTGCCAGCTCTTCGGCGATCGCCGCACGCACCTTGTCGGCGGTGCCCACCGGCACCGTCGACTTGTTGACCACCACGGTCGGCACGCTGATGTGCCGGCCGATGGTGCGGGCCACGGCCAGCACGTACTGCAGGTCGGCGCTGCCATCCTCGTCCGGCGGCGTGCCGACGGCGATGAACACCACCTGCCCGTGGCCGATGGCCATTGCGGCATCGGTGGTGAACGCCAGCCTCGATGCGGCATGGTTGGCCTTCACCATCGGCTCCAGGCCCGGCTCGTAGATCGGGATGACGCCCTGGTTGAGGCCATCGACCTTGGCCTGGTCGATGTCCACGCAGACGACCTGGTGGCCGGCATCGGCCAGGCAGGTACCTGTCACCAGACCGACGTAGCCGGTACCGAAAATCGCAACGCGCATGTCCGTGCTGACTCCTGGCGGCTTACGGCAGGACGCCCAGCAGCTCGACGTCGAAGGTCAGTGCGGCGTTCGGGCCGATCGGGCCGCCCGGGGTGCCGTTCTCGCCATAGGCCAGGTCGCCCGGGATCCAGAAGCGGTACTTGGAGCCGACCGGCATCAGGGCGACGCCCTCGGTCCAGCCCTTGATGACCTGGTCCAGGCCGAATTCGGCCGGGCCACGACCGGCGGAGCTGTCGAACACGGTGCCGTCCAGCAGCTTGCCCTCGTAGTTCACGCGCACCTTGCTGGTCGGCAGCGGGCGCTCGCCGCTGCCCGGGCGGATCACCTGGTACTGCAGGCCCGAGGCGGTGGTCACCACGCCCGGCTGGGTCTTGTTCTTGGCCAGGAATGCATTGCCTTCCTGACGGTTGGTCTGCGCGGCCTGGGCGGCCTTGGCCTGCATTTCAGCCTGCTTGGTGCCCATGAACGCCTGGATGGTGGCGGTCGCGTCGGCTTCGGTCATCTTCGGCTGGCCCTTGGCCAGGCCGGTGCTGATGGCTTCGAACAGCGAGGCGGTGTCGATGTCGTCCTTCAACTGGGCCAGCGACGGGCCGACCGAGTACGAACCGATCATCTGCGCGACCTTGACGCGGTCGACCTTGGCCGGCTGCGAGCCCGGGGCCATGCCCGGAACCTGCTGGCCGTTGCGGGCCATCACGACCTGGCGCAGGGCCGCATCGGTGGCCTTGGCCTGGTCCTGGGTGATCTGCGGCTGCAGGCCTTCGAACGAACGCTCGACGGCGGTACGCAGGGCAGCCACGTCGATTTCATCGGCGATCGGCGCGAACGACTTGGCCACATCCAGACCGATGGCGTAGCCGAGCTTCTGCTTGGGGGAATTCAAGGTTGCGGTCTCCTTGGCGGCCGCCGGTGCGGCCGGTTGTTGCGACAGGGCGACACCGGAGGTGCCCATCGCCAGAATCAGAACCGACGCCGCTGCGCCGCGCATTCCCATCTTCATTCGCTGCATTCCTGGAAGTGTCTGGGCGCCGACGTCGGCGCGAAACGTTCATTGTCGCACGCACGCCGGAGATGTCGAGGCGTGCGTGCTTTTATTCAATGCACGGCCGGTGCGGCCAGTGCCTTGTCGATGGCCGCCTTCAGCTGCGGATCATCCGGGGTGACCTTGCTGGCGAACTGGGCGATGACCTTGCCATCGCGGCCGACCAGGTACTTGTGGAAGTTCCAGCCCGGGGCGACACCGGTGGCGGCGGTCAGGCGCCGGTACAGCGGCGTGGCCTCCGGACCGGTGACGTGCACCTTCTCGAACATCGGGAACTTGACGCCGTAGGTCAGCGTGCAGAAATCCTGGATCTGCTTCTCGTCACCGGGCTCCTGGCCCTTGAAATCATTCGACGGGAAGCCGAGCACGGCAAAGCCCCTGCTGGCGTATTGCTTGTGCAGCGCCTCCAGGCCTTCGTACTGCGGGGTGTAGCCGCACTTGCTGGCGGTGTTGACCACCAGCAGCACCTGGCCGTGGTAGCGCTTTTCCAGGTTGACCTGCTGCTTGCCGGCCAGTGGGCGGTAGCTCACATCGAGCAGGTCAGCGGCCAGGGCGGTGGCCGAGCCGGCCACGCCGAAGGCCAGGACGGTCAACAGGGACAGGCCGCGAAGGCGGCGCGGGAAAGCAGTCGGCAGAGGCATCAGGGTCGTTCCGCAGTAGCTGTTTCAGGGCTCCGGCCAGCTCGGGCCGGGAATCGGCCGAACTATAGCACCGGGGCCCGGAGCGCCTGCCGTTGCAGGGCGGGCGGCACTTTGCGCGGCGTGGCGGCTGCGGCCCGAATACCCGGTCACCGCACCGGAGATGACATGGCATCGATGTTGCTGAATGGAAGCAGGCGGGATCGTACTGGCTGTTTGAGGCCTGCTTTCCATTCAAATCAATCACTTGAGGTGATAGTTCGGAGCTGTGACCACCCCTGCCATCAGTTGGGTCGAAGCAGGGCTTGCACGACAGCGTGCCGGTGTTATAGTTGCATACAACACCAGTCACCTGAGACAGGGGGAAACCATGAACATCCGGATGCGACACCGCCATACCGCCCCAGCGGTCACGGCCGTCTCGACGTTGTTGGCCCTGCTCTGGCTGGCCCTGCCGGCGCCACCGGCGCCCTCCTCCCCCGACACCCCGCAGGACGCCGCACCCTTCACGGCCGGGAACGCCGAACCCTCTCCCCCTCCCCCGCGTCGGCTGCACAGCTCCCTGTCCATGCCGTACTTCTCGTTCGCACAGCCGCTGACCCCACGGAGCTGAATATGAGCGACATCCAGTGGAGCGACGGCGCTCCCATCTACCGCCAGCTGAAGGAGCGCGTGATCGCCATGATGCTCGACGGAATTCTCAAGCCGGGCGACGCCCTGCCTTCGGTGCGCCAGGTGGCCGCCGACTACCAGCTCAACCCCATCACCGTTTCGCGCGCCTACCAGGAACTGGCCGATGAAGGCCTGGTCGAAAAGCGCCGCGGGCTGGGCATGTTCATGACCGAGGCGGCCGCCACGCAGCTGCGTAGCAGCGAGCGCGAACGCTTCCTCAATGAAGAATGGCCAGCCGTCCTGGAGCGCATCCAGCGCCTGGGCCTGAGCCTCGACGAATTGCTGCCCCAGGGGAAGATCTGATGAGTACCGTAGCAAGCGACGCCGTCATTACCGCCAAGGGCCTGCGCAAGGCCTACAAGAACACCGTTGCCCTCGACAACGCCAGCTTCTCCATTCCGGCAGGCCGCATCGTCGGCCTGATCGGGCCCAATGGCGCCGGCAAGACCACCGCACTGAAGGCCATCCTCGGCCTGACCTCGGTGGAAGGCGAGCTGTCCGTGCTGGGCCGCGACCCGCGCGTGCACCGCGATGAACTGATGAAGGACATCTGCTTCATCGCCGACGTGGCCGTGCTGCCGCGCTGGCTGAAGGTGCGCGAGGCCATCGATTTCGTGGCTGGCGTGCACCCGCGCTTCGACCGGGCCCGCTGCGAACGCTTCCTGGCCAACACCAAGCTGCAGCCGAAGCAGCGCGTGCGCGAGCTGTCCAAGGGCATGATCGTGCAGCTGCACCTGGCACTGGTGATGGCCATCGACGCCCGCGTGCTGGTGCTGGACGAGCCGACCCTCGGCCTGGACATCCTGTACCGCAAGGAGTTCTACCAGCGCCTGCTGGAGGATTACTTCGACGAACAGAAGACGATCATCGTCACCACCCACCAGGTGGAAGAGATCGAGCACATCCTCAGCGACGTGATGTTCATCCGCGATGGCCGCGTGGTGCTCAGCGCGGAAATGGATGAGGTGGGCGAACGCTACACCGAACTTCTGGTGGGTGCCGACCAGCTGGAGACCGCCCGCGCCCTGAAGCCGATCGACGAGCGCAGCCAGGCCTTCGGCAAGACCGTGCTGCTGTATGACGGCGTGCCGCGCAGCCAGCTTTCCACCCTGGGCGAGACCCGCAACGCGGGCCTGGCCGATCTGTTTGTCGCTGTCATGAAGGGGACCTACGCATGAATGCCGTCAACCATCCGGTCAGCCCCGCAGGCACCCTGCGCTGGCTGCTCAAGCGCGAATACTGGGAAAACCGCGGCGGCTTCTTCTACGCACCGCTGATCGCCGGCATCGTCTCGCTGCTGATGAGCGCGGTGGGCATCGGCCTGGGCCTGTTCGCCCTGCACCGCGCCGCCCGCGACGGCGGCCTGCACGTCGACGGCGAGAACGTGAACATCAACGGCCTGGACCTGGCCCTGCTGACCCAGAAGATCAGCGCCAAGGACATGGCCGACCTCGGCAACGGCCTGGACCTGACCCTGCTGCTGAGCTCCGCCTGGCCCTTCCTGGTGCTGGCCTTCGTGGTGTTCTTCTACTGCCTGGGCGCCCTGTACGACGACCGCCGCGACCGCAGCATCCTGTTCTGGAAGTCGCTGCCGCTGTCGGACACCCAGACCGTGCTGTCCAAGGTGATCAGCGCCCTCATCGTGGCACCGCTGGTGGCCACCCTGGCCGCCGTCGCCACCATGTTCGGCTTCCTGCTGATCATCAGCATCGTCGCGATCACTCACGGCGGCAGTGCGACCACCCTGATCTGGGGCCCGGCCAGCCCGCTGACCCTGAGCGCCGGCCTGCTCACCGCCATCCCGGTGTACGCGCTTTGGGCGCTGCCGACCGCCGGCTGGCTGCTGCTGTGCTCGGCCTGGGCCAAGAGCAAGCCGTTCCTGTGGGCCGTCATGCTGCCGCTGTTCGCCGGCATCATCGTCAGCACCACCAAGCTGATGCATGTGTTCGACATGACCACCGGCTGGTTCTGGCAGCACATCGTCGGCCGCCTGCTGCTGGGCACGGTGCCGGGCATGGACCTGGTCTACCGCCTCAGCGCGAGCGACCAGGCCAGGAACGTCGAGTCGCTGGCCGCGCTGATGAGCCCGGCCGAGCAGCTGAAGACCCTGGCCATGCCCGACCTGTGGATCGGTGCAATGTTCGGCGTCGCTTTCATCGTCCTGGCCATTGTCCTGCGCAAGCGCGCCGGCGAAATCTGATCCCTTTCCGGAGAGACCACCATGCGTACCCTGCTCGCCTGTAGTGCCCTGTTGCTGCTGTTGCCGCTGTCGGTGCAGGCCGCCGACGCACCGAACTGCAAGTTCTCCGCACCGCGTTCGCTGAAGCTGGACGCGGCCGGTGCCAAGGCCGTGGTGTTCGAAGTCAACCAGCACGACCTGAAGGTGATCGCGAACGCCGGTGGCGGCCAGCTGGACGGCCGCGCCTGCGCCTCGGACAAGAGCTGGCTGGACCAGCTGGTGCTGGACCAGCGCCGCGAAGGCGACAAGCTGGTGGTCAGCCTGCGCCGCGACGGCCGCAGCGGCCTGAGCATGGGCAACAGCTATGCGTGGCTGGACATCCGCGGCAGCGTGCCGGACAACCTGCCGCTGCAGTTCCGCATCGGCTCCGGCGATGCCAGCATCGACAACGCGCAGTCGCTGAGCATGGACGTGGGGTCCGGTGATGGCATCGCCCGCGGCACCCGCGGCAGCGTGCACGCGGCGGTCGGCTCGGGTGACCTGGACATCGAGGGCGCCGCATCGCTCAACCTGCTCTCGCTGGGCTCGGGCGACGTCAAGGCCCGCACCATCGGCGGCGACGCCGTGGTCGGCACCGTCGGTTCGGGCGACCTGAAGATCAGCGACGTGCGCGGCAATGCCCGCCTGGAGACGGTCGGCTCGGGCGACATCGACTTCCGCCAGGTGAAGGGCAACGTCGAGATCGGGGTGGTCGGTTCCGGCGACGTGGACATGGACCAGACCGGTGGCAACGTGCACGTGCGCAGCCACGGCTCGGGCGACATCACCGTCAGCGGCGCCGGCGGCAACCTGACCGTCGACCACAGCGGCAGCGGCGAGGTCCGCCACCGCGACATCGGCGGCAGGGTCGCCCTGCCGCGCGGCAAGTAAGCCATCCATCCATTGCCTTGAGGGGAACGCCATGAACCTGCTGCGCCTGATGCCTGCCGTCCTGCTGTGCCTGCCGCTGATCGCCTGTGGCGGCACCTCGTCCTCGTCGTCGTCCTCCGCCGATGCTTCCGCCACCGACACCACGCCGGGCAAGGCCGTGGCCGACGCCACCGGCGAGATCGGGAAGAGCGTCAAGGAAGCCACCGACAAGGCGCGCGAGGAGATCGCCAAGGGCAACATCAAGATCTCCTCCGACAAGCAGCCGCGCGCCGAGATCACCCCGGATGGCCGCTTCCTGATTGCCGGCAAGGAAGTGCAGACCACGCCGGCGCAGCGTCGCCAGCTGCTGGACTACCGCGGCCATATCGCCGGCATCGCCCAGGACGGCATGGAGATCGGCGTGGCCGGCGCCAAGCTCGGCGCCAACGCCGCCAGCGAAGCGATCAAGGGTGTTTTCAGTGGCGACACCGACGGCATCGAGAAGCGCATCAATGCCGAGGCCGAGAAGCTCGAGGCCCAGGCCAAGCAGCTGTGCAACCGCCTGCCGGCAATGCTGGCCAGCCAGCAGGCGCTGGCCCGCGACCTGCCGGCGTTCCAGCCCTACGCGAACATGGACCAGTCCGACATCGACGACTGCGACACCACCAAGGTCGTCAACCGCTGAGCCTGTGACATTTCGCCGCACCCGGCCGGCAACCTGACCCGTTGCCGGCCGCGCCGGGGCGCCCGGGCTTACAATGGCCGCCCCCGATGCACCCGATTGAACCGCCATGAAGAAGCTGTTGCTGCTGCTGGTCGCCCTGCTCTGCCTGGGCCAGGCCGGCTGCGACCAGGACTACCGCAACCACCGCGCCGAGCGCGGCAAGCCCAAGATTTCCGTCAGCGAAAGCATGGTGACCGTGCGTCGCCAGCCGGCGCCGAACATCATCATCCTGCCCGACGGCACGATGAAGGTCGACGAGATCCAGATCCCGCTCAACGATGGCCAGCGACAGATGCTGCAGACCCTGTTCGGCAAGCTGCAGGTACTGCGCCAGAACACCCTGGTGGCCGCCCCGGCCGACCCCGACATGCAGCCGGTGAAGATCCAGCCGCCGGAAGGCATGGAGGTGATTCCGCCGGACCTGGTGCAGACCATTCCGGAGTTCAAGGACTACACCGAGACCTTCGGCAACATCGTCGCCGACCGTCGCTGACACGAAAAACGCCGCCCCGAAGGGCGGCGTTTTCGTTTGATGCGCAAATGCCGGCCGATCAGCCGCCGGCGCCTCCACCACCGGCCTGGATGCCACCGGCGGTCAGCGCGGCCGGATCCAGCAGGCGGCGCAGCTCGGCCTCGTCCAGGCCGCTGTCCTCCAGCGCCACATCCAGCACCGGGCGCTGTTCCTTGTAGGCCCGCTTGGCAATCGCCGCGGCCTTCTCATAGCCGATGATCGGGTTCAGCGCGGTCACCAGTATCGGGTTGCGGGCCAGCGCTTCGGCCACGCGGTCCTCGCGCACCTTCAGCCCGGCAATGGCGCTGTCGGCCAGCAGGGTGGACACGTTGGCCAGCAGGCCGATGCCATCGAGCAGGTTCACTGCGATCAGCGGCAGGGTCACGTTGAGCTGGAAATTGCCGGTCTGGCCGGCCACGGTGATCGCGGTGTGGTGGCCGATCACCTGCGCGCAGGCCATCACGGTCGCCTCGGGAATGACCGGATTGACCTTGCCCGGCATGATCGAGCTGCCCGGCTGCAGGGCCGGCAGTTCGATCTCGCCCAGCCCGGCCAGCGGACCGGCATTCATCCAGCGCAGGTCATTGGCGATCTTGATCAGGGCCACCGCCAGCGCGTTGAGCTGGCCGGACAGTTCCACGGCATCGTCCTGCGATGCCAGGCCCTCGAACTTGTTGTCGGCGCTGTCGAACTTGAAGCCGGTCAGCTGCTTGAGGGCCTTGGCCACCTGGGCGCCGAAGCGCGGGTCGGCATTGATGCCGGTGCCGATGGCGGTGCCACCCAGCGGCAGGCGGCGCATGCGCTTGAGGCTGTCCTCGATGCGCTCCTGCGCTGAAGCCAGCTGCGCCGACCACGCACCGAACTCCTGCTCGAAGGTCAGCGGCATCGCATCCATCAGGTGGGTGCGGCCGGTCTTGACCACCTTGCGCAGGCTGCGGCCCTTCTTGTCCAGGGTCCTGCGCAGGTGCGCCAGCGCCGGCAGCAGCTGCTCGTGCACGGCCAGCACCGCCGACACGCGCAGCGCGGTCGGGATCACGTCATTGGAGCTCTGCCCCTGGTTGACGTGGTCGTTGGGATGCACCGTGGTCTTGCCCGCCTTGCCGGCACGGTTGGCCAGGGTGGCGATGACCTCGTTGGCGTTCATGTTCGACGAGGTGCCCGAGCCGGTCTGGTAGACGTCGATCGGAAAATGCGCGTCCCAGTCACCGGCCGACACTTCGGCGGCGGCCAGCTGGATGGCCTTGGCGATGACCTTGGGCAGGTGGCCCAGCTCGGCGTTGACGCCGGCGGCGGCGCCCTTCACCAGGCCCAGGGCACGGATGAAGCCGCGCGGCATGCGCTGGCCCGACACCGGGAAATTCTCGACGGCGCGCTGGGTCTGCGCGCCCCACAGGGCGTCAGCGGGCACCTGCAGCTCGCCCATGCTGTCGTGTTCGATACGGAACTTGGCAGTTCCACCCTTGCTTGCAGCTTTGCTCATTGCATCGACTCCGCACTACTTCTGTTGGGGAAAGGGAAGCGGCGGCTGGCAGCGGGTCGCTTCCCGGGGCTGGCGGCTATGGCAACGATACTCCCTTGCCCGCAGCAGGGGACAACGCCAATGGACCGCTTCGTCCGATCGGTAGCGCCGGGCCATGCCCGGCGAGCGCGAAGCGCGGCAGCGCGCAGCGTCGTAGAATATGGCCCCCGCCGCTCGCCCCAGCCCCTGCCGACATGTCCGATTACGCCCTGCTCGCCCTGTCCCCGCTCGATGGCCGTTATGCCGGCAAGGTCGATGCCCTGCGCCCGATCTTCTCCGAATACGGCCTGATCAAGGCCCGCATCACGGTCGAGGTCGAGTGGCTGCTGGCGCTGGGCGCCGAGCCGGGCATCGTCGAACTGGCCGCGTTCTCCGAGGCCGCCGCCGCCCGCCTGCGTGCCTTGGCCGCCAACCTCACCCCGGCCCAGGCCGCGCGCGTGAAAGAGATCGAGCGCACCACCAACCATGACGTCAAGGCGGTGGAGTACTTCATCAAGGAACAGCTGAAGGACGACGCCGAGCTGGCCCCGGCGCTGGAGTTCGTGCATTTCGCCTGCACCAGCGAGGACATCAACAACCTCAGCTACGGCCTGATGCTGGAACAGGCCCGCCGCGAAGTGCTGCTGCCGAGCCTGGACGGCATCGCCGCTACCCTGCGCACCCTGGCCCACGGCCAGGCCGCACAGCCGATGCTGTCGCGCACCCACGGCCAGACCGCCTCGCCGACCACCCTGGGCAAGGAGCTGGCCAACGTGGTCGCCCGCCTGGAGCGCCAGCGCCGGCAGATTGCCGCGGTCGAGCTGACCGGCAAGATCAACGGCGCGGTGGGCAACTACAACGCCCACGTCGCCAGCTACCCGGCCGTGGACTGGCCTGCCTTCGCCGAGCGCTTCGTGACCAGCCTGGGCCTGGTGTTCAACCCGTACACCACGCAGATCGAGCCGCACGACAACATCGCCGAGATCGGCGATGCCGCGCGCCGCGCCAACATCATCCTGATCGACCTGGCCCGCGACATCTGGGGCTACATCTCGCTGGGCTACTTCAAGCAGCGCCTGAAGGAAGGCGAAGTCGGTTCGTCGACGATGCCGCACAAGGTCAATCCGATCGATTTCGAGAATGCCGAGGGCAACTTCGGGATCGCCAACGCCCTGCTCGAGCACTTCAGCGCGAAGCTGCCGATCAGTCGCTGGCAGCGTGACCTGACCGATTCGACGGTGCTGCGCGCACTGGGCACCGCCTTCGGCCACGGCCAGGTGGCGCTGGATTCGCTGGCCAAGGGCCTGGGCAAGCTGGAAGTGAACCCGCAGCGCCTGGATGCCGATCTGGATGCGGCGTGGGAAGTGCTGGCCGAGGCCGTGCAGACGGTGATGCGCCGCCATGGCCTGCCCAACCCGTACGAGCAGCTGAAGGCGCTGACCCGTGGCCAGGGCATCACGGCGGAGTCGATGCGGGCGTTCGTGGAGACGCTGGCGCTGCCGGAAGATGCCAAGCAGTCTCTGCGTGAGATGACCCCGGGGAGCTACACGGGTCTGGCTGAGGCGCTGGCTCGCAAGATCTGAGGGTTTTCCTTGCGGCGGCGGCCGCGGGCGCTGCCTGCGGCAGGCTGAGAGCAACAGCAACGTCAAAAGCGGCTCTGGATTGCTGCTAGCTGGGCGGGGCGGGAGGGGCCAGCGGGACACGCCGTAAACCCGTCCATGGGGGCTCGGTGGCGCCATCCATGGCGCCAACGGTCCCGCTGGCCCCTCCCGCCCCACCTCTGACAGATTCCCGGTGACGGATCGAAGAGCATTGGGTTGTCGGGACGGAATTTGAAAGAGGGACGCGGCTTCGCCGCGCCCCTCTTTGTTTTTTGGCGCTGTTGTAGAGCCGAGCCGATGCTCGGCTGCTGTTCGCATGGACAACGGCAAGCCGAGCGTGGGCTCGGCTCTACACGAGCAAGCGCAGCGCGACCCGCCGTTGCCTTTGATCTTCTTCTTCCATTCCGTGGCGGGCCGCGCAGGAAATTGTCAGGGGCCGGGCGGGTTGGGTTCGCGGGACCGTTGGCGCCATGGATGGCGCCATCGAGCCACCAGGGACGGGTTTACGGCGTGTCCCGCGAACCCACCCCACCCGGCCCAGCGCATGAAGCCGGTCGACTAACAGTCGACCCCACCAAAACACCGCCACGAGGGGCTCCGCCGTTGGCCGGATCCCCCCGCGACAAACCCGCGCACGTGCGCAATCCCCGCGAACGGCGGACAATGGAGATCTCAGGCGACCCGCCACGCCGCCCCTCCCGCTTTCCGCTGCAAGGAATCCCCCATGGCCGCCCGCAAGTCCACCGCCCCCCTCATCGAAGTCACCGCCCGCCCCGGCAAGCCGCTGGGCATGGCCCCGGCCACCTTCCTGCGCGACTTCTGGCAGAAGCGCCCGCTGCTGATCCGCAACGCCTTCCCTGATTTCCAGACCCCGGTGCAGCCGGAAGACCTGGCCGGGCTGGCCTGCGAGGAGGGCGTGCTGGCGCGCCTGATCCAGCACGACAAGGCCCAGGACGGCTGGCGCGTGCGCAGCGGCCCGTTCCAGGAAGACGTGTTCCCCGCCCTGCCCGACCGCGACTGGACCCTGCTGGTGCAGGACGTCGACAAGTGGGACCCGGACGTGCGCGCGCTGATCGAGCACTTCAACTTCCTGCCGCGCTGGCGCATGGATGACGTGATGATCAGCTTCGCCGCCACCGGTGGCTCGGTAGGCGCCCACGTCGACCAGTACGACGTGTTCCTGCTGCAGGCCCACGGCCACCGCCGCTGGCAGATCGACGCCAGCGAATCGATCAAGGGCAAGCGCCCGCCGCTGGCCTTCCGCCCGGACGTGGAACTGAAGCTGCTGCAGGTCTTCAAGCCCACCCACGACTGGGTGCTGGCACCGGGCGACATGCTGTATCTGCCGCCGAACGTGCCGCACCACGGCGTGGCCGAGGATCCCTGCCTGACCTTCTCCTTCGGCATGCGCGCGCCGGCCTCGGCCGAGCTGATCAGCGATTACTTGGACACCCTCATCGCCGATGCCGACGAGAACATCCGCTACCAGGACCCCGACCTGAAGGTGCCGGCCGATCCGAACGAAATCGATACGGTGGCGATGGCGCGGGTGATCACCGCGCTCAACGCCATCCGCATGAACGACCCGGACAAGCTGGGTGACTGGTTCGGCCGCTTCATCACCACCTACCGCGCGGCGGGCGAAGTGATGGCCCACCAGGCCGCTCCGGCCCCGGAAGAAGTGGTCCACGCCCTGGCATCGGGCCTGCTGCTGCAGCGCCACCCGTGGGCACGCCTGGCCTGGCGCCGGGCCAAGCGCGGCGCCAGCCTGTATGTCAGCGGCCAGGATTTCGCCCTGCCGGTGAAGGACGCGCAGCGCCTGGCCGGTGCCGAGCAGCTCGACGCGGCGGCCTACCGTGGCCTGTCCGACAAGGGCCGCGCGGTGCTGCAGCAGCTGCTGGTCGGCGGCGTGTTCCAGCTGATCGATCCGAACGAGGTGTTTGACGCCGAGGATGAGGATGAAGGCGGGGACGCCGCGGTGCTGGGCGAAGTGGTCGAGGGCCACGATCAGGTAGCCGAACTCGACGACGAGGTGGTCTCCGACGACGTGCACACCGTGACCGTCCACGACGACGGTATCGAGGTCATCGTCAACTTCGAAGACCACGACGAAGAAGACAGCGACGCCGGTCGCGCCTGAGCCATGGCCACGATCCGGGTCCAGCAGGTCAGCCACGCCGACGCCCACGTCGCCATCCATGACGTGCGGCAGCAGGTGTTCGTGCAGGAACAGGGCATCGCCGCCGAACTGGAGCGTGATGCGCTGGACCCGGTCTGTGCCCACGTGCTGGCGTTTGACGCCGACGGCCAGCCGGTCGGCACCGGCCGCCTGGCCCCCGATGGCCGCATCGGCCGCATGGCGGTGCTGGCCAGCCTGCGCAACCAGGGCGTCGGCGAGGCCCTGCTGGAGGCGCTGGTGCAGGCCGGCCGCCAGCTCGGCCTGGCCGAGGTGCACCTGCACGCGCAGCTGCCGGCGCGTGATTTCTACGCCCGCCAGGGCTTCCTGCCCGAAGGCGAGGTGTTCGAGGAGGCCGGCATCGGCCACCTGCAGATGCGCCGCCGGCTGGGCGTGGCCAGTGCCATCGACAGCCGCGCCGAGGCGGTGGCCATCACCACGGCCATCCTCCACCGCGCCCGCCGCCAGCTGTGGCTGCACAGCCGCCAGCTCGACCCCGGCCTGCTGGATGCGCCGCCGGTTCAGGCGGCCCTGCGCCGCTTCGTCACCGCCCGTCACGACAAGCAGCTGCGGGTGATCGTGCACGATGCGGCCGCGATTGCGGCTGCCGGCGCACCGCTGCTGGCCCTGGCCCAGCGCCTGCCCAGCGTGATCCAGTTCCGCGAGGTCAGCGATCCGATCGATCGCGCGCTGGCCTCGGCCTGCCTGGTCAATGACGCGGGTGACTTCTACTTTCGTCTTATCGGCCATCGCCTGGACGGCGAAGCCGGAATCGCACTGCCGGCACGTTCGCAGCCGTTCGAGCAGCAATTGCAGCGCGTCTGGGACCGTTCGCGCGATTGCAGCGAACTGCGCGCGCTCGGCATCTGAGCGCGCTGTCCCGGACAAACCTGTCTGGGAGCGACACCGGGGGACGCGCATTGCCGCTGGCGGTGCCCCTTCGTGTCCGGATGGGGGTACAATTTGGCCGTTTGAACGCGCCCGTGCAGGGCTATTCATTTTCCTGCAGGGTCCTTCTGAAGCCATACCCCACAAAGCGAATCAGCACCCTCCATCGTGGACAATCAACTGAAGCAGTTTGCGCAATCTTCGCAACTCGCCGGCGGCAACGCCTCCTATGTCGAGGACCTGTACGAGCAGTACCTGGTCTCCCCGGATAGTGTCGATCCCAAATGGAAAACCTACTTCGACGGCTTCAAGGGCCGCGAAGCAGGCGACATTCCGCACTCGGCCGTCATCTCCCACATCGCGGACGCGGCCAAGGATGCGCTGAAAGCCGGCACCGGTACGGGTGCAGGCGACGAGCGTGAGCGCAATGTCGGTCGTCTGATCACTGCCTACCGTTCGCGCGGCCACCTCGATGCGCGCCTGGACCCGCTGGGCCTGACCACGCCGGTCAACACGCCGGACCTGGGCCTGCCGTTCCACAGCCTGTCCGACGGCGATCTCAACAGCGAGTTCAGCACCGGCGGCGTCGGCGGCCAGCCGCGCATGAAGCTGCGTGACCTGCTGGCACGCCTGAAGGCAACCTACACCGGCTCGATCGGTGCAGAGTTCATGCACATCGCCGAAGTCGAGCAGCGCCAGTGGATCTACAAGAAGCTGGAACTGGCCGGTGGCAACTACCAGCTGGACGCTGACACCCAGCGCCGCACGCTGGAGCGCCTGACCGCCGCCGAAGGCCTCGAGCGTTACCTGCACACCAAGTACGTCGGCCAGAAGCGCTTCTCGCTGGAAGGCGGCGACTCGCTGATCCCGATGATGGACACCATCATCCGCAGCGCCGGCAAGGATGGCGTCAAGGACGTGGTCATCGGCATGGCCCACCGTGGCCGCCTGAACGTGCTGGTCAACACCCTCGGCAAGAACCCGCGCAAGCTGTTCGACGAGTTCGAAGGCAAGTTCGAGCACGACGAGCACGCCTCAGCCGGTGACGTGAAGTACCACATGGGCTTCTCGGCCGACGTGGCCACCGACGGTGGCCCGGTGCACCTGGCGCTGGCGTTCAACCCGTCGCACCTGGAAATCGCCGACCCGGTCGTTGCCGGTTCCGTGCGTTCGCGCCAGGAGCGCCGCAAGGACACCGCACGCAAGCAGGTCATGCCGATCCTCATCCACGGCGACGCGGCCTTCTCCGGCCAGGGCGTGGTCATGGAGCTGTTCCAGATGTCGCAGGCCCGCGGCTTCGCCGTCGGCGGCACCGTGCACATCGTGGTCAACAACCAGGTCGGCTTTACCACCTCCAACCCGCTGGATACGCGTTCCACGCGCTATGCCACCGACGTGGCGAAGATGATCGCCGCCCCGGTGCTGCACGT